>Ga0163163_10000970_pt1 | contig 24383 bp, 20 predicted proteins | sample S65metaG_FD_119766 | JGI IMG/M metagenome (GOLD analysis project Ga0163163, IMG submission 119766) | Switchgrass rhizosphere microbial communities from Kellogg Biological Station, Michigan, USA - S6-5 metaG | ecosystem: Host-associated > Plants > Roots > Rhizosphere > Soil | place: USA...
TCATGCCGCCCATCGAGTTGCCGATTAGACAGGCGAGACGCTCGATGCCGAGTCCGCGCACGAGTTCGAACGAGGAATTCGCGACGTCCTCAAGCGTGAGCTCGGGAAATGTCAATTTGTATACATTACCGGTAGCCGGGTCGACCGACGCCGGGCCGGTCGAACCGCGGCAGCTGCCGAGGGTGTTCGCGCAGATCACGAACCAGCGATCCGTATCGATCGGCTTGTCAGGACCGAGCATTTCTTCCCACCAGCCCGGCGACGGATCGTCCGCATTCGATGCCACGTGCGCGCTGGGGCTCAAGCCGGTGAGAATGAAGATCGCGTTGTCGCGTGCCGCGTTGAGCGTGCCCCAGGTTTCGTAAGCCAGGCGCGCGCCGGTGAGCGCGCCGCCGCGCTTCATCGCGAACGGGGAGGATAGGTCGAAGTACTTCCTGGCGTCGGGCATGCGCGAATCTTACGGCACGATCTGATCGATCGTCAGCTTTATCGGGGTTGTCGTTGATACGGGCAGTGGCGCCGAGATCGTCTGCAAGTCGCCGCTCTGCGCGATCGCATTACCGGATTTCGACACACGTGCGCCGACGATCACTTGCGGAAACTGCGACAGTTTCATGTTCGGCAGCATGCCCATGCTGTCGGTGAGCGTTACATTCGCCGGCAGCTTGTCGGCGGTGAGGCGCTGGATTGCCAGCGGCATCGGCGGCCCGCTGGCGGCCTTCGCGTAGATAAAAAGTATATCGTTCGGCGCAACCTTGTCCTTGAGCTTCGCATCGAGCGCAACCTGCACCTGCAGCTGCGGACTCGATGCCGGCGCGACTTGGCTTGTCGAAACCTGCTGTGTGGTCGGTGCGCGTCCGTCGCGCGCGGCTTGCGCCTGCGCGATCTGTTCGCGCACCGAGGGCAGGATGTCGGAATCCTTCGGTAGCACGTCGATCAAATGATTCCAGTCTGCGATCGCCGCATCGTATTGGCCGCGCTGATAATCACTGATACCGAGCAGCCACAGGCCGCGCTGGTTGTCCGGCGCCGCCTTGAGCACGCCTTCGACCAGCGCGCGCGGCTCGCCCTCGATGCGGCGCGATTCGGTCGAGAGCGCGAGTGCTTCTGCGTAAGCCACGGTGAGCTCGGCGTCGTCTTTCGCCAGCGCATGGGCGTGCGCGAGCGCATCGCGCGCGTCGGCGAAGCGTTCCGTCGCTTCGTACGCGCGGCCGAGCAGAGACCAGCCTTCGGTATCGTCGGGATTCTGCTTGAGCTTCGCGGCCAGACCGGCGATCGCCTGGTCCATGTTCTGGCCGTGATCGGCCGGCGCGGTCGGCGCGCTCGGTTCCAGCGCTTGCGGGTTACCCACGTATCGATACAGCAGGATTGTCATAGCCGGCAGCAGCAGCGCGAGCGAGACCGCCGCGATGCGCGTGCTTTGCGCGCGCGCCGGCGCGACTTGCGTATCGGACTGTGTGGCGAGCGCGGAGCGTTTCGCTGCATATTCCGCTTTGCTGAGAATTCCGGCTGCACGCGCGTCAGCAAGCGCCTTGAATTTGGCGGACTTGCCGGTCTGGCCCGGTTCGCGCAGCAGCGGCGGCAGCACGAAAGCGAGTGCCGCGGCCAACATCAACGCGGCGCACAAAACGAACAGCAGCATCACCAGTCTTCCCCGGTTTCATGCTCGGCTTGAACATGACGCGCGCGCTGGCGCAGGATATTCACGAGCACGCCGGCGCCAATCAGCACGAGTACGCCGGGCGTGAACCACAGCAGCCAGGTGCCGGGTTTCAGCGGTGGATCGTAGAGCACGAAATCGTTGTAGCGCGAAACCAGATATTGCTTGATTTCGGCGTCGCTCTTGCCTTCGCGCATCAGGTCGAACACCTGCTTGCGCAAATCCTGCGCCAGTTCCGCTTCGGAATCGGCCAGATCCTGATTTTGGCAGACCAGGCAGCGCAATTGTTTCGCCAGGTGCTGGAAGCGGACTTCCTCTGCGCGATCCTTGAATGGCAGCGGATCGATCGCGTACGCGCTTCCTAGCGCGATCAGCCCAGCCAGTAAGGCGACGCGTATCGCGACGAGTTTCATCGCGCGGCCTGCGGCACGCGTCGGGCGGTCAGCTCGGCGATCTTCGGCAGCAGCTCATCGCGGATATTCTCCGGCGTGAACATGCCGATGCGTTTGTAACGCACGATGCCGTCGGCGTCGATCAGGAACGTCTCGGGCGCCATGTAGACGCCGAAGTCGATGCCAGTACGCCCGTCGCGATCGGTGACCAGCGTGTCGTACGGGTTGCCGAACTGCACTATCCAGCGTTTGGCATCTTCCGGATCGTCTCGCCAGTCCAGGCCAACGAGCCGGATGCCGAGCGGCTTGATCTGCTGCGTCAGGATCGGATGCTCATCCTGGCAGGTCGGACACCAACTGCCGAACACATTGAGCAAATACGGTGCACCGCGCAGATCCTTGCTCGCGAGCGTCTTGGTGGGTTCGAGTAGAAAGGGAAGTGCAAAGTCCGGCGCTGCCTTGCCGATCAGCGGACTTGGCACTTCCGTCATTTCGTGATGCGTGTTCCACCAGATGCCGAAGCCGAGCAAGCCGCACAGCGCAGTGAAAACCAGCAGTGGCAATACCCGGCTCATGCGGGCACCCGTGCTGGGCTCGCCGCCGTCGCCGCTGGCGCGTCTTCGACGCTGAACCGCGCGCGAAAACGGCGATCGCACGCGGCCGTAAAGCCGCCGAGCATCATTAGAATTCCGCCGAGCCAGATCCAGCGCACGAACGGTTTCACATACACGCGTATGGACCATGCGCCATCCGTGCCCACCGGCTCGCCGAGTGCGACGTACAAGTCGCGGAACAGCCCAGGATCGATGTCGGATTTCGATTGCATCTGTTGTGCGGTGTACTGGCGCTTTTGCGGATGCAGTGTGGTGACGAGCCGATCATCGTGCCGCACTTCGAGCGTGCCCTCGTCGGCTCGATAATTCGGCCCTTGCACGCGCGCGACGCCGCGGAAAGCGAAATCCAGTCCGCCGATCCGCTGCGTTTCTTGCGGGGCAAAACGCAGGTCGCGCTCGATGCTGGTCGCTTCGGTGATCAGTACGCCGGCGAAAAACAACGCGACGCCGAAGTGCGCGGCGATCATGCCGAGCATTTCCGGTGTGTAGCGGCGGCCAGCAGGTGCGTCGCGCCAGCGCTTGAGCGCATACAGGGCGATGCCGATGCCGACCCACAATGTTGCGGCGACGCCGACCAGGCCGCGCAGCGGCAGATCTGGGATCAGCAGCTTGGCGGCCGCGGCGGCGACGATCGCGAGAATCAGTGCCGGTCGCAATACGCGCAGCGCCGCGCGCCAATCGCCGGTGGCCCAGCGAAACAGCGGACCGAATGGCATCAGCAGTACGACTGGAATCATCAGCAGCGCGAACATGAAACCGAAGTAGGGCGGGCCGACCGAAATGCGGCCGACGCCGAGCGCATCGCCGATCAGCGGATATAGCGTGCCGAGCAGCACCATCGCCGCGGCGCAGGTGAACATCAGGTTGTTGATGAGCAGCAGCGTTTCGCGCGAAAGAATGGCAAACGCCTTGCCGCCGGCTATTTTCGGCGCGCGCAGCGCATAGATCAGCAAGCTGCCGCCGACCACGGTGCCGAGGAAAACCAGAATGAACAGGCCGCGGCGCGGATCGCTCGCGAACGCGTGCACGCTGGTGAGCACGCCCGAACGCACGAGAAACGTGCCGAGCAGCGACAGCGAAAAAGCAAAAATCGACAGCAGCAGCGTCCATGCGCGAAACGATCCGCGTTTCTCGGTGACGGCCTGCGAGTGGAGCAGAGCGGTACCGACGAGCCACGGCATGAACGACGCGTTCTCGACCGGATCCCAAAACCACCAGCCGCCCCAGCCGAGCACGTAATAAGCCCACCAGCTGCCGAGCGTGATGCCGAACGTGAGAAACGCCCAAGCGACGTTCGTCCACGGCCGCGCCCAGCGCACCCAGCTCACATCGAGTTCGCCGCCGAGCAGCGCGGCGATCGCGAACGCGAATGCAACCGAGAAGCCGACGTAGCCGGTGTAGAGCATCGGCGGATGCATGATCAGCCCCGGATCCTGCAGGATCGGATTCAAATCGCTGCCGTCAGCGAGTGCCGGCAGATGGCGCAGAAACGGATTCGAGGTCAGGATCGTGAACAAGAGGAATCCGAAACTGACGAAACCGAGCACGCCGAGCACGCGCGCGATCAGCACGTCCGGCAGGCGCCGGCTCAACGCGGCGACGGCGACCGTCCAGAAGTTCAGAATCAGCACCCACAGCAGCAGCGACCCTTCGTGCGCACCCCACACCGCGGGAAAGCGGTAATACCACGGCAGCGTCGAGTTGGAATTTTGCGCGACGTAGGCGACGGAAAAGTCCTGCGCGAGAAATGCGTAGGTGAGAATGCCGAAGGCGAGCACGACGAATACGCACTGGCCGGCGACGACCGGCCGCGCCAGTGCGATCAGCGCGGCGTTATTGCGCCATGCGCCGTACAGCGGCAACGCGCACTGCACGAAGGCGAGCAGCAGCGCGAGGATCAGGGCGAATTGACCGAGTTCGGGAAGCATAGGTTTTACGGGCTACGAAACCCGAACCACGAGCCGATCAAGCTTTTTTCGCGTATCCCGAGCACCAGCCTTTCGCTGCCACGGACTTGCCGGGGAACAATTGACATGGTCCGTAGGCGCCGGTGCCGCTGAAGAAGTTGCAATTGGCGCAGGCCTGGCCGGCCTGATGTGGGGCGGCCGCCTTGGTTGCGTCTTCGGTGTAGTTGAGCGCTTTGGCGGTGGGATCGTCGAGCGTCAGGTGCGGGAGGTCTTCGGCGAATGCCGTGCGTGGCAGTGCGCCGACGACGAGTGCGGCTGCGGCACCGGTGCCGGCCAGTGCGAAGAAGCGGCGACGGCTGTTGTCAATATCGGTCATGGCGAAGAGTCCTCCTGCGTGTGGGGATGTGCAATTCTAGCGCGATCCGCTGCCACTGGTTGCCTGTGCGGACTTCGCCTTGGCGATCGCATCGGCAACCTCTTTCGGCATGTAAGTCTCGTCGTGCTTGGCGAGCACCTCGCGTGCAACGAAGCGGCCGTTGTCCATGCGGCCGGTGGCGATGATGCTTTGCCCTTCGCGAAACAAGTCGGGAAGAATGCCGGTGTATTCGACCGGGATTTCGTGAAAGCGGTCACTTACGGTGAAGGCGACTTTCAGCGATTGCGCATCGCGCGCGATCGAATGCTCCAGTACCACGCCGCCGAGCTTGAAATTCGCCGCGCCCGGCGCGTTGCCGGCGAGCACTTCGCTCGGCGAGAACAGGTAGGTCATGTTGCGGCTGAGCGCCGTGACCGTGAGCGCGCTGGCCACCCCAACCGCGGCCAGGATCAGCGCCACTGCAATCAAGCGGCGTTTGCGGGTCGGCGTCATGCGGCTCTCCGAATCTGGCGCTTGAGCCGTCCGCGCAGCTGACGCAACGCGCGTCGACGCGCAAATGCGGGCGCGAGCGCGTCGACGAGCAGCGTCAACGCGAACACGGCGTAGGACGTCCACACATACGACGCATAGCCGCCCATGCTGAAGAAATCAGACATGCTCAGGCTCCGCCGGCAGCAGGCTGCGCACCCAATCCTTGCCGGATTCCAGCGTCAACAGCGCCACGCGTGCGCGCGCGAGCAGGCTGGCGAAAAAGTATACGTGCGTGGCGAACGCGAGCGTCAACAATGGCCACAACATGTTCGAGGAGATTTTCGATTGGCCCATCAGATTCACGGTTTGCGCCTGATGCAGCGTGTTCCACCACACCACCGAGTAATGCACGATCGGCAGATTGACCACGCCGACGAGCGCGAGGAACGCCGCGGCGCGCGCGGCCTGACGCGTGTCCTCGATCGCGTGATACAGGCCGATCACGCCGAAGTAGAGAAACAGCAGCACGAGTTCGGAAGTCAAGCGCGCATCCCAGGTCCAATACGTGCCCCAGGTCGGCTTGCCCCACAGCGAGCCGGTGATGAGCGTCACGAATGTGAACGCCGCGCCGATGGGCGCGGCGGCCATCGCCAAGGTTTCGGACAATTTGATGCGCCACACCAGCGCGACGAAGCCATTCGCGGCCATGAATAGGTAGGCGAACAAGCTCATCCATGCGCACGGCACGTGTATATAGATGATGCGGAACGAGTCGCCCTGCTGGTAGTCGGCCGGCGCCATCACGAGTCCGCCGTAGAAGCCGAGCGCGCCGGTGATCAGTGCGAGCGCGTAGAGCCACGGCAGCCAGCGCCCGGCGAGGCGATAGAAATATGGCGGCGAGCCGAGTTTGTGGAACCAGAGAATGAGTGGGTTCATCGCAATCAAGTGAGCGCGTTGTGCTTCGATGCTTCAGCAGCAACGGCAAGCTTAGCCGGATTCCCGTTAGCGAACTTGATTCATGTCAGGGAAATTTTCAGCGCCGCTGCCGCTGCGAGCGGCGCCAGCACCAGCGCCAAGGCGAGCCATGCACCGAGCCACAGCAAAGGCGCGGTGAATGCAAACCCGGCTTGCGCCGCATTGCAGGCGCCGGCGCCGAAAATCAGCGCGGGCACGATCAGCGGCAGCACCAGCAACGTCAAAAGCATACCAGAGCGACGCATGCCGACGGTTAATGCCACGCAGACCGCGCCGATCAGGCTCAGTAGCGGCGTGGCCAGCGCGAGCGCGCTGAGCAGCACCGGCAGCACCGGCGCCGGCAGCTGCAGGAGTTCCGCCAGCAGCGGTGCGACGGCGATCAGCGGTAGCGCCGTGGTCAGCCAGTGCACGAGAATCTTGCAGGCAATCAGCAGCGACAGCGGATGGGGCGACAGCACCAGTTGTTCGAGCGAGCCGTCTTCGAGATCACTGCGGAACAATGCGTCGAGCGACAGCAGCATCGCCAGCAGCACAGCGACGAAAATCGTACCGGCGGCGATACGCGCGAGCACGTCAGCTTGCGGACCCAGCGCGAATGGAAACAGCGACACGACGATGACCGCGAACAGCAGTGGATTCAGCGCATCGCCGCGCCGACGCCAAGTCAGCATCAAGTCGCGACGCAGCAGCGCAACGCAAGCGGCGGCGGTGGTGCCCGGTTTCATGCGGCCGCCCTCAACGCGATCCGCCGCGGCGTGCCGGAGGTAAACGCGTAGGCACCGTGCGAGGTGATCAGCGCGGCGCCACCACGACGCGCATGATGGTCGAGAATACGATTGACCAGCTCGATGCCTTCGCGATCGAGATTCGCGTACGGTTCGTCGAGCAGCCACAGCGCGGCGGGCACGAGCAGCAGCCGCGCCAGCGCAACACGTTTGCGCTGGCCGGCCGAGAGCATGCGCAGCGGCTGCTCTTCGTAACCGTCGAGGCCGACGCTCGCGAGCGCCAGTTGCGGCGTGATGCCGGAGCGAATGCCGCCGAGCCCCGTCGCGAAGCGCAGATTTTCCAGCGCTGACAGCTCGAGCTTGAGTCCGAGCAGATGCCCGAGCAGCGCGACCTGATGCGAAAGTTTCGCCAGCGTCAGCGGCGCACCGTGCAGCAGCACCTCGCCAGAGGTTGCTTCGAGCAATCCGGACAGCACTTTCAACAGTGTCGTTTTGCCCGAGCCGTTATCACCTTCCATGAGGACGATTTCGCCAGCTTGCAGAGTGAAATCCAGCGGCCCGAAAATCGTTTCCTCGTTACGCGCGAAAGTAAGCGCGTGCGCCTGCAGTAGCGGCGTCGTGGTGTCATGGTCGGGGGTCAGCATCGAGCGCATCGTAACCTGCGCGTGCCGCGCGGTTCTAGCGCTACACTGTCACAAGTATTGCGGGGACTCGTTCCATGCCGTTCAAATACCTTTGTCTGCTAGCGAGCGCGCTCGCTGCGAGCGCGAACGCAACGGATGCGCCGCACACGTACATCGTACGCCTGCGCGACGCGCCGTTGGTCGAACACGCGCGCGAGCACGCGCAGGAGCGCGGCGCGATTCGGCTGCTCGGCGAGAAGGCCGCGGTCCGCCGCGAACTGGAAAGCGCCGACAGTTCCGAATACTTGCATCGTCTCGATGCGACGCGCACCGAGCTGCTCGGCACGGGTAGCGCGATTCTCGGCCGAAATCTGCAGCCTAGGCATGTATTTCGGCATGCGGCGAACGGCGTTGCGCTGACGCTGACCGATGCCGAAGCTGCAGTGCTCGCGACACTGCCCGGTGTGGTCGCGATCCATCGCGAGCGTCGCCAGCGCCTGCTCACCGACGCCGGACCACAATGGATCGGCGCGGACCAGCTGTGGAGCGGCCAGGTGTCCGGCATCGCTGCGACAAAAGGCGAGGGCGTGGTGATCGGCATCATCGACACCGGCATCAATCCCACGCATCCGTCGTTCGCACCCCAGGGCGCCGACGGTTACGCGATCAGCAACCCGCGCGGGCATTTCTACGGCTTGTGCACGATCGGCGCCGCCACCTGCAACAACAAGCTGATCGGCATCTATGATTTCACCGACGAAGGCACGCACGGCGTCGACAGCGTCGGTCACGGCAGCCATGTCGCCGGCATCGCTGCGGGCGACGCGATCACCGATGCGCTGCAAGGCCATACCGTGGCCCTGCAACGCCAGGTATCCGGTATGGCGCCGCATGCGAACCTCATCATGTACAAGGCCTGCGTAAACAAGGACGCGGCGAATCCCGATGGCGGCTGTCCCGAATCCGATCTGGTCGCCGCACTCGATCAGGCCATAGCCGACGGTGTGGACGTGATCAACTATTCGATCGGCGGCGACGCCGTCGATCCGTATGCGCTGCTCGATGAAGGCGGCAACGATGCGGCTTCGATGTTTCAGGCGCGCGCCGCCGGCATCGTCGTCGTCGTCGCCGCGGGCAACGACGGCCCGGGTCCGCATTCCGTCGACGAACCCGGCAATGTGCCGTGGGTGATCAGCGTCGCCAACGCCAGCCACAACCGGCGCTTCGCCAATGCGCTCGGCGACTTCTCCACAGCGAACCCGCTGCCGACATTGAATGGGCAGGGTTATACGGCGGGTTATGGCCCGGCGAACATCGTCTACGCCGGCAACTACGGCAACGCGCTGTGCGGCATCGGCGACAGCGAAGGCACGGAGCCGACCGGCGCCAGCAACCCGTTCGCGGCGAATACGTTCCACGGCGAGATCGTCGTTTGCGACCGCGGCACCTATGCGCGCGTGGAAAAAGGTTACAACGTGCTGCACGCCGGCGCCGGCGGCTTCGTGCTGGTGAACACGGAGGCCGAAGGCGAAGCTATCGTCAGCGACGATCATTTCCTTCCGGCCGTGCACCTGGGCAACGCCGACGGTTTTCAGCTCAAGATCTGGCTGGGCGGGGGCAGTTCGCTTACCGGGAAAATCGCCGGCGTCAGTGCGGCCATCGACAACAGCTTCGGCGACATACTCGAAGCGAGCAGTTCGCGCGGTCCGACCGGCTTCGGCGTGCTCAAGCCCGACCTCACCGCGCCCGGGACAAATATCCTGTCGGCTGCGCGCACCGGCAGCGGCGAGGCACTGCTGACCGGCACGTCGATGGCGAGTCCGCACGTCGCGGGAGCCGCGGCGCTCGTCATCGCCGCACATCCGAACTGGTCGCCAGCGCAGGTCGAATCTGCGCTGATCGGCACCGCGCTGGGCGGCAGCGTGCGTACGGAAAGTCTGTCGGCGGCCTCGCCGCTGGGCGCCGGCGCCGGGCGCGCGCAGCCGGCCAGTGCAACGAAGGCCGGTCTGTACCTGCCGTTGAGCACGGCCGACATCAGTGCGCAGAATCCGCGCCACGGTGGCAATCCGCAAAACCTCAATCGCGCCGGCATCGAAAGCGAAGCGTGCCTCGGGCAATGCAGCTTCACGCGCACGGTTGCCGACATGTCCGGCGGCGGCACCTGGCAGGCGAGCGTCACCGCTAACGACGGCGCGCACGTCAGCGTCACGCCGAACCAGTTCACGCTGGCGCCGGGTGCGTCGCAGGCGCTGCATATCGCGATCGACGTGACCGACCCGCACCTGCCGGGCAGCTGGATCAGCGGCCGTATCGTTTTACACAAATCCACAGGTGGACAAAGCGCGAGCGACTTGGCGCTGCCGCTGGCGGTGTATGCATCGCCGGGTACGACGCCGGCGTTCCAGGAGTTCACGACGAACAAGCCGTTCTTCGACACGACGCTGAACCTGTCTGGCCTCGTCGCGTTGCCGCAGGCGCAGTTCGAGCTGGCAGGGCTCATGTCGGCTACGGTGAGTCAGATGAGCCTCGGCGTGGACTCGAAACCAAACGACCTATATTCGACGTTCCCCGGCACCGGCAAGGATTTCGTGACCTTTCCGATCCTGACTCCGTCGGGTTTCGACGCGCCGCCGCCGCCCCGACCGCAGGGCCGCGTGTTCATCGTCGAGATCGCCGCCTCCACGTCGACTTTGGCCAAGTTGTACGCGGGCATCGACAGCAACGGCAACGGCCAGCCGGATTTCGCGGAACAAGCCTGCGTAGCGCAGGGCGTCGGCGCGCGCTGCATCGTCGACTTGCGCGACCAGCCGGCTGGCGGGCATGTGTGGGCGCTCGTCGACATTCCATCCGGCAGCGCGGGCGCGACGTACAGTGTGAGGCTGAGCAGCGGCTTGCCGGACACTCGCCCCGAATACCTCAACCAAGCCAGCATCGTCCACTACGGCGTCGCCGGGCCGGGCCACGTGCCGGCCGGAGCGGGTTTTCCGCTGCGCATGACCGTCGGTTCGCCAAGTCGCCTGGGCACGGGGCGCTATTACGGCGCCGTCATGATCGACGCAGTTCCGATCAGCGGCGGCATGGCCGGGCACGCAGGTGTGGTGCCGTTCGCGCTCACGCGCACGTCCGGCGGCGATGATCCGGCCGATCCGCTTTATCCGGGCGCGGAACGCCTATATACGCTCGATGGCGGTGACGTCCTGCAACACGTGTTCGTGGACGTCGATGCCGATACGACAGCATTGGATATCAGCGTTGCCCAGGTCGAACCCCATCCGGTGGATGCGGTCTCGTTCTATGCCGCGCGCGCGGATTTCCCTGCAGCATCCACGTCGCCGGTCGTTGCTGCTGCGCCGCCCGCGAACGCAGCCGCGAAGCAGTGGGCGATCGGTGGTTCGCAAAACATCAATTCGTTCACCCTGCCGGTCAGCGCGGGTCGCTGGTATATCGGCATCCACGATACCGACAACGTCGGCGGCTGGTTATCGCTCAGCGTCTCGCGGGCCAATCAAGGCGGCACGATGGCGCCGCCCGCGCCGGGTGCATTTTTCAATCCCGAGCGCAGCGGCCACGGCATTTTCATCAGCCAAGCAGTGGGCCAGCAGGTCGTATATTGGTATACATATGAGGAAGGCGGCACACCGACGTGGTATGCCGCGCAGGGACCGGCGCCCGCGGCAGGTTCCGCGACCTGGAGCGCGCCGCTGTTCAGCGTCAACTGGGACGGAAGTCAGGTCAACAGCTACAGCGTGCTCGGCGACATGATCCTCACGCCGATCGACGCCGACAATCTCGTGTTCTCCTGGCATCTGCACGGCGACGCCGGCAGCGAGCGCTTCACGCGCTTGGGGCCCACCGCGCCTTGCGTGAGCCTGGGCTCCGCTCAAGCGAATCTGGACGGCCAGTGGTTCGCGCCCACCCAGTCCGGATACGGCATGGACGTACTCGCATTGCCCGGGTTCCAGCAGGACACGTTTTATCTCTACGACGCGCTCGGCATGCCGAGTTGGCTCGCCGGCAGCACGAACACAACCGCCGGATCGAACACGCTGGCGATGTACCAGCTCAGCGGTTTCTGTCCGACGTGCAACTGGGTCGCGCCGCAGACCACGCCAGTCGGCACACTGACCGCGAGTTTCACCAGCGGCACGCAAGGCCACTACACGACACAGATCAACCTGGCGCCGCCGCTGGCTGGAAGCTGGAACATCGACCAGCCAACGCAGCGGCTTACGGGATCACCAATTTGCGTGCCCTAGCGCCGCGATATCTCACACTCTGCCGCCGAGCAGCCCCACCAGGCCGATCAGGATTAGATAGAACGCAACGATGTAGTTGAGCAGGCGTGGAATGAACAGGATCAGGATGCCGGCGATCAGGGAGATCAGCGGCGCAGTGGCGGGATGGATCGAAAAGACCATGACGTTCTCCTTGCGCGTACGCGGTCGTGGTGCAGGAATAAAGCTAGCATCGCGCAGATGACCGGCGGCTGTCCGGCGGTGATCAGACGTGCAGCAGCGGCAAACGCTGCTCGATAAGCCGATCCGCTTGCGCCAGATCGATCTCGGCAAGCTCGGTCTTGCCGGCCGTGAGATCGCGCAATATCGCGGTCTGGATTTCGCCGCGCTCGAACGCGAGCGTGTACGGCACGCGCGAAAACGTCACCATCCAGTAGCGCGGTACGAAACGTCCGGGATGGCGCTGCGCGAGCTCGCGCTCGAGCGTGCGCATCAGCAGGAAATGTGCGTCGGCGACGCTGTCGCGCATCTCGACGTAGTTTTCCAGCGCCATCGCGGCAATTGCGTTCGCGTTCGGCTTGCGCCGCTTTTCGAATTCGGCGAATACCGCGCCCATATCGTCGCCGTCCGCTTCGAGCAACCCGGCGAGTTCCACCGCATCTTCGAATCCGCAATTCATGCCTTGACCGTGAAATGGCACGATCGCGTGTGCGGCGTCGCCGACCAGCAGCGCGCGCCCGTCCAGATGCCAGTGCTGCAGATACAGCGTGCCGAGTATGCCGGTCGGGTTGTGCATGAAATCGTGCTCGAGATCGGGAATCAGCGCGAGCGCGTCGGCGAAATCGCGCGTGAACAGCGCGTGCGCGGCCGCCGCCGAATTCACCGAGTCGAAACTCGGATCGCCGCGATTGGGCAGGAACAGCGTCACCGTGAAACTGCCTTCTGCATTCGGCAGCGCGATGCACATGTAATTGCCGCGCGGCCAGATGTGCAATGCATTGGGCTCCATCGCGAAACTGCCGTCGCGTGACGGGATCTCCAGTTCCTTGTAGCCGTGATCGAGTGGGTCGAAACGCTCCAACAGGTCTATCGTTTGCGCCATTGCGCTGCGCAGCGCGGAACCCGCGCCATCGGCGCCGATCATGGTCGTTGCCTGATGCATGTGTGCAGCACCCGCTTCGTCAGCCAGCTGCAGCGTGGCGGAATCCCAATCGACATTCGTCAGGCGCTGGCCGAAATGGATCTTTGCGCCGGCGGCTTCCGCAGCGTCGAGCAGCGCCATGTTCAGGCTCCCGCGATTGATCGACCAGATCACTTCCGAATCATCACGACCGTAGCGCTGCAGGTTCGTGCTGCCGTCGCGCGCATGCACCATGCGGCCGCGCATCATCACTGCCAACGGCTGCAGCGTTTCAGCCAACCCCGCCAGCCGTAATCCATGCCAGCCGCGTTCGGCGAGCGCGAGATTGATCGAGCGCCCGCCGAGAAATCCGGTGGTGCGTGGGTCGGGCCGGCGCTCAAACAGGGTCACGGCAAAGCCACGTTGTGCGAGCAAGGTGCCGAGCAGGGCACCGACCAGGCCGGCGCCAACGATGGTGATTTGCTTGTTCATCGGGCGAAGTTTAGCCGAGTGCCGATCGTTATGACTTCCGGGGCATTTCGCCTGCGGGTGGATAACGCTTAGCATGCGCAGCAGTTGGCTGGCGGAGAACCCAAATGGACGATTTTGCGCGTTGTGCGTTGCTCGGTCTCGCGTTCGTGTTGTCTGCGCCCGCTTGGGCCGATGGCGCGGACAAGAAAGAAGACAAGACCGAGCCGGCGGCTGACAGTGCCGACGCCAAACCGCGCGAAGTCACGACCGATGGCAGCATCAGCGTCGAAGGCCGCAAGATCGACTACAAAGCGATCGCTGGCACGATCATTCTCACCGGCAAGGATGAGAACAAGGAAGACCCCACCGCGAGCGTGTTCTATGTCGCGTATTTCAAGCGCGACGGCAACAGCGCGCGACCGCTCACGTTCCTCTTCAACGGCGGGCCCGGCTCTTCGACGGTGTGGCTGCACATGGGCGCGTTCGGGCCAAAGCGCGTGGTCACACTCGACGATCAGCACACGCCGGCCGCGCCGTACCGGCTGATCGAGAACAACTACAGCCTGCTCGATGCCAGCGATCTGGTCTTCATCGACGCGCCCGGCACCGGCTTCTCGCGTCTGCTCGCGATCGAGAAAGACAAGGACAAGAAAGACGCCAAGATGAAGGAGCGCCGCAAGGATTTCTATGGCGTGGACCAGGACGCACACGCGTTCGGGCAGTTCATAGCCAAGTTCCTGTCGCAGTACGGACGCTGGAACTCGCCGAAATACCTGTTCGGCGAAAGCTACGGCACGACGCGCTCGGCGGTGCTGGCGAACATCCTTGAAACCGAGCAGTCGATCGATATCAACGGCGTGATTCTGCTCTCGCAGATCCTGAATTTCAGCAACGACATCGATGCGCCGCAGTTCAATCCCGGTGTCGACCAGGGTTACGCGCTCGCGCTGCCGACCTATGCGGCGACGGCGTGGTATCACCATAAGCTGCCGAACGCGCCGAAGGAGCTCAAGCCGTTTCTCGCCGAAGTCGAAAAATTCGCGATGACCGACTACACCGTCGCGCTGGCCGCCGGCGCCACGCTCGATCCCGCACAGAAGAAGGTGATCGAGCAGAAGCTGCACGATTACACCGGCCTGCCCGTCGCGTACATCGACAAGGCGAATCTGCGCGTCTACGGCGGCGAGTTCGAGAAAATGCTGCAGGACGACGCCGACCAGACCACCGGACGCCTCGATTCGCGCTTCAGCGGCCCGAACATGGACCCGCTCGACCGGGACGCCCAATACGATCCGCAGTCCGCGGCGATCAGCTCGGCGTATGTTGCTGCGCTGAACGATTACGTGCGCCGCACGCTGAAGTTTGGTGACGGCATGACGTTCCACGTGTTCGGCGACGTGCAGCCATGGGACTGGAAGCACAAATCGCCGGGCCTGCCGGACTCATTCTTCCCGATTTCGACGAATGTGATGCCGGATCTGGCTGTGGCCATGAAATACAACCCGCAGCTGCACGTGCTGCTGACCGGTGGTTACTTCGATCTGGCAACGACGTATTTCGCGGCGATCTACGAGATGCGCCATCTGCCGATTCCGGATCGGCTGCAGGCGAATATCGAATACGCGTTCTACGAATCCGGGCACATGGTTTATGCCCACGAGGAATCGCTGAAGAAGCTGCACGACGACGTCGCCGCATTCATCGGCAAGACGAGCAATGTGGGAAAATGAAGCGTAGCGCGCGTATTTGACAGGTGCGTCCGCGACGCACCTTACGCGGGAAAGGCTTTCTTCAGTCGTATGTCCAGGTCGCCCGGTGCGTAGCCGAGTCCTTTGGTAACGAGTTCGAGGAACATGCGCTCGCCCCGGCGGATGGTGCCATCGACGGCTGCCATGCGCAGCAGGCTTTCATAAATGCGGTCGACTTCACTGGAGCCGAGCGGGAATGACTGCAGAAAACGCGCGAGCTCGGTATTGATGTCGAGCTTTTTGTGGCTGCCGCGGCTGAACGCCTCGGTGGCGATTTTGCGCGCGAACGTCGAGAGGTTGAGTTCCTCCATGAGTTCGTTGGTGAAATTCGCCTCAATGTCAGAGACCACGCCATCGGCCCGCGACAGCATGCCGAGCAGTCCGAACAGCACCTCGACCGATACTTCCTGTTTGGCGTCCAGCTTGCCGCCGCCGAACATTTCACCGAGTACCATGCGCACGTCGCGCAGCACGCTTTTTGTCGCAGAAGGCTTTTCGCTGGCCGCCATGTTCCCCTCCAATGGTCGTCGATGGGCCCAGTTTGCGCCAGAAGTGGACGCAAGAAAAGATCTCACCGTTCCATTCGGCCTCAGCGCTTCGACTTCGCTCAGGACAGGCGTCGCGCCGCAGGCACGAAGTCGAAGCTCACGGCGGCACTTCGACTTCGCCCTTCACGGCTACGCTCAGTGCCAACGGTTGAACCTACTGCTCAATGGCCCTGCGTCTGTACCCATTGGTCGTACACCGCGCGCGAGACGCGCTTGCCGTGGAAGCTGATGTAGTCGTAGTCGTTGAGCAGCGGGATATAGCCCTCCGCTTCGCCGCGACTGATGATGCCGTCGCGATCCGCATCGAGTTGCTCGAATGCCGGGGGCGGGGCCGGACGGTCCGGCGCCGGCTGTCCCGAAGTCAATGTTACCTGGGTGCCGTCATTCGTCGTGAAATGCGTGGCTTGATCCTGCGCTTGCACACCGCCAGCCGTGAACAGCGCGGCTGCGGCGAAAATCAGAAGCGAGCGTTTCATGTGCATCTCCCTTAAGTGGATTTTGGGCTCCGCCACGCGGCGTCTTGGACAGTCATTGTCGCCGGACGCGACAATACACTCCTGGCCTGAGCGAAGCATCTCATGAGACCTGCCCCCCACGGCGAAGTTCGAGTTTCCCTGCAGCAAGCGCGCAACTTGCATCTTGCCGTTCAGGGACTGCTCACGCCGCCGCGCGCGCGGGTCACGCGTGCGCGTGTGCTGGCGACGATCGAACGTATGCGCCTGCTGCAGATCGACACGATTCACGTCGTCGCGCGCAGCCCATATCTGGTGTTGTTCTCGCGTCTTGGCGACTACGAACAGCGCTGGCTCGACGAGCTGCTCACGCGGGGTCGCATTTTCGAATGCTGGGCGCACGAAGCGTGCTTTGCACCGATTGCCGATTACGCGTTGCATCGCGGTCAATTCGCTGCGCGTTCCGGCCATTGGGCGCACAGGCACGCGGCGCGCATGCATCGCGAGCATCGCGCGGGCATGGACAAGCTGCTTGCGCATATCCGCGAGAACGGCGCAGTCAAGTCCTCGGATTTCGCGCGACCGGATGAAAACAAGGGCAATGCAGGCTGGTGGGGCTGGAAGGACGAGAAGCGCTGGCTCGAAGCCTGGTTCGCGCTCGGTGAACTCATGGTCGCGCGGCGCGACAACTTCCAGCGTGTGTACGATCTGCGTGAACGCGTGCTGGCGCGAGCGCGTGTGGATGAGCACACGCTCGCGCCGGCGGATGTCGCACGTGAATTCGTGGTGGGCGCGGTGCGCGCACTTGGGATCGCGCAGGCGCGCTGGGTAGCGGATTATTTCCGCCACGGCCGCAAGCACAAGGACGCCGATCTGCAGGCATACGTGGACAGCGGAGAGCTGATTCGAGTGGCGGTGCGCGGCTGGGAAACACCGGCGTACGTGCACCGCGAGCATGCGAATCTGCTCAAGCGCGCGCAGCGCAGCGCCTTGCGCGCCACGCACACCACGCTGCTCTCGCCGTTCGATCCCGTAGTCTGGGACCGCGCGCGTGCCAGCGTGCTGTTCGGATTCGACTACACGCTCGAGTGCTACACGCCGCAGCCAAAACGCCGCTACGGTTATTTCGTGTTGCCGATCCTGCGCCGCGGCCTGCTCGTCGGTCGGCTCGACGCCAAGGCGCATCGTGGCGACGGCGTGTTCGAGATCAAGTCGTTGTATCTGCAAACGGATATCAATGTCGACGCCGAGCTGGTCGCCGATGTGGCGCGGGCAATTCAGGCCAGCGCCAACTGGCATGGCACCCCGCGGGTGGAGGTGCGTCGTACCGATCCCGGCGGGTTTGCCAAAAACATACGAGCGGCGCTCAAAGCCTTGCATCACGGCCCGTAGAAGCGGGATTTAGCGCTAACGCGTTCAGGCGTGCGCCGATGCACGGATCGGCGGTTGCGCCGTTATGAAAACACTATGCCGCTGGCCTCGGCAAAGCGCGCTACTTCAGTTTCGATTTCGGCAAAGCACGCGCGCGCCGCGGCCACGTTATCGTCGCGGCCAGCCGCTTCGATACGCGTGGCCGCACTGTGCAGCGCGGTCGCGCCGACAAGTCCGCTGGCGCCCTTGATCCGATGCGCTTCGCGCGTGATCGCACCAACGTCGCCCTGGGCGAGCGCCGCACGCAGCGCGGCGATGTCCTCACGCGTGGTGTGCAGGAAATCTTCGATCAAGCCGGGATCGAGTCCGGTGTCCAGGAACACAGCGACTGGGGCAACCGTCGCTGATGGCGATGTCGGAGCCTGTGCGAGGAAGCGCTGCAGTGGCAGGTAACGCTGCAGCGTGCTTGCCAGCAGCGCCAGCGGCGTCGGCTTGGCGATGAAATCGTCGATACCGGCGCTGCGGCTGCGCTCGATCTCCTCGGTGCTGACGTTCGCGCTGACCGCGATCAGCGGCGCATGCGGACGCCGGCGCATGCGTTCGTCCGCGCGGATCGCTGCGGCCAGACTGAAACCGTCGCGTTTGGGCATATGCAGGTCGGTGAGCAGCAGCGCGTAGCGTCCACTTTTCCACATTTGCAAAGCGGATTCGCCATCATGCGAGGTCTCGCAGGCGTAACCGAGCTGGTTGAGCTGGCGCGCGATCACCGCACGGTTGGTCGGATGATCATCGGCAAACAGGATCAAACTGCCTTCGCGTTCGGCTTCCGCCACGCTCGGCGCCGCGCGCACGGATCTGCCGACAACAGGCTCGGCGCGCGCCAGCATGGCCGGATCGGCTTGCGCCAGGCGCACGATCAGGCTCATCGTCGTGCCGACCCCGGTTCGGCTTTCCATGACGATTTCGCCGCCCATCATCTCGGCGAGGCGGCGGCAGATCGACAGCCCCAGGCCGGTGCTATCCGCGCGTAATGCGCCGCCATCACCGGCTTGTGCGAACGGCTGGAATAGCCGCGCCTGATCCTCGGCACTGATGCCCATGCCGCTGTCCTTCACGCGTAGCGCGATCAGTTCGCGCTGATCCTCGACGGCGAGGCGTTCGAGGATCACCTGCACACCGCCGCGCTCGGTGTACTTCAGCGCATTCGACAGGAAATTGCTGAGTATCTGGCGCAGGCGGAGCGCGTCGCCGATGTGTGCACGGCCGAGACGGGCATCGACGTGGCATTCGAGCTTGAGGCCTTTCGCCGACGCGGTGCCGAGGAAATTGTTGCTCGATGCGCCGACCAGCGCGCGCAAGTCCAGCGGGCCCGGGTTCAACTCCAGCTTGCCGGCCTCGATCTTGGAGAAGTCGAGGATGTCGCCGATGATCTGCAGCAGGTTCTGCGCCGAGTTCTGCGCGATTTCCAGCTGCTCGCGCTGCTCGGCGTCGAGCCTGGTGTGCGCGAGCAGCTCGAGCATGCCCGCCACACCGACCATCGGCGTGCGGATCTCGTGGCTCATCGAGGCGAGAAACGACGATTTCGCCTTGCTTGCCGCATTCGCTCGCGCTTCGCTTTCGATGAGCGTCTTCTCGTAGCTCAGCAGGTCGCTGCGCATCGCCAGCAGCGCGGCGCTGATCTGCGCCAGCTCGCTGCCTTCGGCGCCGAATTCGGCGGGAACGAAAGCGGGATCGCGCGCATTGCGGGCGAGGTGAACGAGCTGTCCAATGCCTTTGTATACATTGCGCAACATGCCGCGGCCAACGAACAGCACCAGGATCAGCGCCGAGATGCTGATCCCGATGCGTAGCCAGCCCATCATGCGCGCCTGGGTGAGGTGGCCACGCACCGCGTGCTCGGCATCGAGCATCTTGACGTCGGCCAGGAACTGCAGCCGCGTCGTCACCGGATCCATCGCCGGATACAGCTCGGTCGCGGCGAATTTTCCCAGCGCCGCCATGTCGCGCGCCTGCAGGATTTCGCGCAGACGTCCGGTCGCGGCGTCGGCGACGACGCGCACTTTGGCGATCTCCTCAGTCAGCACGCGCTGCTCAGGCGACAAATTCGTCGCGAGCAACGCGTCCCAGTCGCGCTGAATGTCGGATTGTGCGACGGTTATGGAATTGGCGCCCTGGTCCCAGCCGGCCAGCGAATTGCGCACGCGCCAGGTCGTATCGACGATCTCCAGACCGTAGGAATCGGAGATCGATTTGGCCAGGCGCAGGCCGCTGAGGGAATCGTGCAGCAGCGTGTCGAACGTGCCGATCTCGCGCTGCAAAGCGAGTTCATCCATGACCAATACGCACGCGCCGGCACCGAGCAGCAAGCCGAACAACGCCAGCAACTGCGTGCGAATGCTCAAGCGCTGTTGCAGCAGTTTCATGGGCTACGCCGGGTTCTTCCTCGTCACCACTTCCGGGGGGCGCCATTCGCGCACGGCGTGCAGCAGCTCGTCGCCGGGCAGGGCCGGCGCGATCAGGAAACCCTGTGCGAACTGGCAGCCGAGTTCAGCCAGCATCTGCCATTCCTCGACGGTTTCCACGCCTTCGGCGACGGCGGTGAGCTGCAGTTTGCGCGCAAGGTCGAGGCTGGTTTCCACCACCGCGCGTTTGCGCGGCTGGCGCGCGGCGCCGGTGACGAAGCCCTGGTCGATCTTCAATTCTGTGAAGGGGATCTGCGAGAGTTGCGCGAGCGAGGAGTAGCCGGTGCCGAAGTCATCAATCGACAGGCCAAAGCCCTTCAGGCGCAGGCGCGCCAGTACGTTGAGCGCGTGCGCAGCCTCGCTCATCACTGAACTCTCCGTCAGTTCGAGCACGATGTCGCGCGGCTTCACGCTGTTATCGAGCACGATCTGCTGGTAGCGGTCGGCCGCATCGACGTTGTTCAAGTTCAGCATCGACACGTTGACGGCCACTTTGAGCTCGACGCCTTGCTGGGCCCAGCGTTTGCGCCAGCGGCAGGCGCGCTCGAGCATGCGTTCAGTGAACGCGTCGATCAGGCCTTCGCGTTCGAAAATCGAAATGAAGCGGGTTGGCCCGATCACGCGTCCGCCATGATGCCAGCGCGCGAGTGCCTCCACGCCGACCACATGGCCGGTGCTGATTTCGACTTTCGGCTGGAAGAACGGCTCGAACTCGTCGACCTCCAGCGCATGGCGCAGCATCGTCGGCTCGATCTCGATCTGCGGTTCGGCAACCAAGGTATCTTCGGCATCGTGGAAAGTGCCGAGCACTTCGGCGAGCTTGGCCGTGGTCAGCGGCTTTTCGATCACACCGAGCACGCGCAGGCCGTAAGCGCGCGTCATGCCCTGCACGGTGTTGAGCAGCGCGGGGTCGAGCGCGCTCGTCAGCGCCACCGCGCGCGCGAGCTTGCGCGAGGCGACATGGCCAATGAATTCGATGCCGTCCATCTCCGGCAGGTCGAGATCGACCAGCACGACATCCGGCGGCACCGCGGCTTTCTCGAGCAGGGCCAGCGCGGTTTTGCCATTGCCGGCTTCGCTGAGCGAGGTCAGGCCGAGTTCTTCGAGCAGGCGCAGCGCCACGCGCCTCTGGAAGCTGTGATCCTCGACCACCATCACCGACAGGCCGGAAAACTGCATGTGAATCCCCTGGCTGCGTGCGGGCCTAGCCTAACCTAATCCGCAGCATGGAGAAAATCGGCCGGTAGCGATAAAGTGCGTGCATTGCTTTTCGTGCCGGGGGCGGAATCGTGGAGTTGCTGCTGTGGCGGTGGAGCACGCTGGTTCAGATCACCTCGGATCTGATCATCGCGGTGTTCTTTATCGTGCTCGTGCGTTCAGTGCGCCGCGAAGAGCTGCAATGCTGGGTCGGCGGTTGGCTGGCCAATCTCGCGGCACTGCTCGTGACGATCGGTTTCTGGCTGTTGCAGCCGCGCGCGCCGCTCGTGTTCGCGATCGTGAGCGGGCTCTACATTTTTTCCAAAACCACGTTTGTCATGCTGCTCGCGCTCGGTTCGGTCGCATTCACCGCCCGCCGGTCGAGCAGCGTGCCGTATCCACACGTGCTGATCGGCGCGGCTCTGCTGGCGCTATGCGGTGGGCTGTTCGTGCGCAGCATCGATCAGCTCGGTGTGATCGAAGCCACGACCATCAGCATGTGTCTGGCTTCGGGGGCGCTTTTTCTCTGCATCGAGAAGCCGCCCGGTTACGGCTGGCTGGCGATGGGATTTGCGGTGCGCTCGACGCTGGCGGCGGCGGAAACCGTCGCGTACGCGGAACACGCCGTCAGCGATGGCGCGAATCCATCGCCGTTGCTCGCGACATTCCTCGCTTCGCACTCGTCGTTCGACACCGGCGCGGAATGGATGATTGCGCTGGGCTGCGTGCTGATGTTGTACCGCACGATCCAGCAGGAACTGGTGCGCACGAACAACGACCTGCGACTTGCGCAGAGCGAACTGCGCGCCATGCTCGATCACGACCAGCTCACCGGCGTGCTCAACCGGCGTTCGCTGCCGGCCCTGTTGCGCGAAGGACAGATCATGGGGGCAGCGTTGCTGTTCTGCGATCTCGACGGCTTCAAGCAGATCAACGACAGCCACGGACATCACATCGGTGATCAGTGTCTGCGCCGCTTCGCCAGAGCGCTGCGCGATAGTTTCCGGCCCGAAGACCAGGTTGTGCGCTATGCGGGCGATGAATTCCTCGTGCTCTACGCCGGCACTGACGAGGCCGATGCCGCCGCGCGGATCGAAGTGGCGCGTGCGCGTGTAAATGATGCGAAACGGGATGGGCCGCCGATCCGGTTCTCGGTTGGGTTAGCGTGGCTAGGCGCACAGGGTGACGCCGAAGCCGCGCTGCGCGCTGCGGATGCGGCGATGTACAAAGCCAAGAAAGCCACCGAAGGTGGTGGCGAGCAAGGTTACCTGACGAATCTTACAACCAGCTGACGTGTAGGTAGCTGCACCTGTCAAACTTGACAGTGTTCAGTCGCGCCCCGGTTCGCTAGCTTTCTCCCCCAACGATTGGGGAAAGCAATGCCGACTTTATTGAGCGCCGTTCTGACCAAGGCCGGCGTGGCGCGGGTCGAAGTTCGAACGCGGGAATATGTCGTCTGGGACAAGCAAGTACAAGGACTTTGTCTGCGTGTGTTGCCGAGCGGGCGGAAGCTATATGAGCTCCGCGCCGGTACGCGGCACCTTTCCCTCGGTGTTCATCCTGCGTTGTCGCCGACAGAAGCGAGAAAGCGGGCGAGGGCGCAATGGAAGGCTTTTCAATTGGCCAACTTCATCGAGGACGCTGCAACGCATTGGCAACGAGGACCAGAGCACGCTCACCCGAGTGTGAAGCGCCAACCGGAATTCGCATTTGGCGCGACGCCTACTAGGTAGAAAGGCTGACTGTTACACCCCCACGTTTGAGGACGTAACCCATTACGCGGTGCTTAGGTGAGGTGTTGCAAGGCGTTTTTCCGGGGTGCCACCTAACCAACTACTGATAACTCTTGGATCGCTAATGGTAATTCGGCTTGACGTTCGTGTTGTCCGCACTGACCATACGGTGCAATACCCCGGATATGGGGTCTACTTGTAGTTAGGTGCGCCAGTGGCGTTATCAGCAGGTTTCAATTTCCTTCCCCATACATCCACGAGGCTCGTTCGCGTCGCTGTGGCGCTGTCGTCAGTGGCGTTCCTTGCTCTGGCTGTACAGTTACTCTTCGCTTTCGCCGATATGCGGTACTTCTTTCAGCCCGTACTGGCCGCACTTTTGGTACTTGAGGCAATCGCTCTGTGGCAACTGAAACTATGGGCAAGGACTACGGCGTTGTGGTGTTGGGGTGTCATCATTACTGTGCTCATAGCCGGTTGCTTGCTTAATCCGTTCTTCTGGCACGACTTCTTTACCTTGCACTACCCGCTCGGCTGGGGTTTCCCCGTTATTCTTCTCTGCATCACAATTCTTGGTTTCTGGTGCTGGCGCGTGCTGCGTGCACACCGTTCGGCGTTTCAAGTCGTTGGGCGCACTTAGATTCAACTAGCAAGTGCAACACCCTGCGAGACCGAGCGCATTACTTGCTCGGGTGTTTTGTAGCTGTGACGTTTTCTTGGTCGTGAGTTGAGAGCGCGAGCGATCCGGTTGCAGTCCGCTTGCGTGACATGCCGCAGGCAAGCGCCCTTTGGCAGGTATTGCCGAATAAGACCGTTGAGGTTTTCGTTGCTGCCACGCTCCCATGAATGGTAGGGGGTGGCGAAGTAGCATTGGATATCCAGGTTGCGTTCGATGTCGCGGTAGCCGTGAAACTCGGTGCCGTTGTCGAAGGTAATGGTCTTGCAATTGACGCCGCGTTGCCGGATCGCGTGTGTGATTGCGCGCGTAGTGAAGGCCTTGTTGCGGGCGGCCACTTTCTTGATGATGGCCAAACCGCTGACCCGCTCGACCAACGTGACCAGGCAATGCGTCGCGCCTCGGCCCATGACGGTATCGCCCTCCCAGTGGCCCAACTGGCGGCGTTGCTCGACAGCGGCCGGACGTTCGGAGATGTGTGGCTTGCCCAATAGCACGCCGCGGGCGGGCCGGCTGCGATAGCGTTTGCGTCCGACCTTGGACATGATGCGGGTATAGCGATACAGCGTTCCACCACACCGTTTGTCGTGGCGCAGGCGTCGATAGATCGTTTCGTGGCTCGGAACGGCA
>Ga0163163_10000971_pt1 | contig 24377 bp, 53 predicted proteins | sample S65metaG_FD_119766 | JGI IMG/M metagenome (GOLD analysis project Ga0163163, IMG submission 119766) | Switchgrass rhizosphere microbial communities from Kellogg Biological Station, Michigan, USA - S6-5 metaG | ecosystem: Host-associated > Plants > Roots > Rhizosphere > Soil | place: USA...
CGCCACTGGCGTGGTCCTATGCCATTGGAACAATAACCCAGACAGGAAGCCCGGCAGGCCAACCGTACACAGGACCGTCCCCCGCTACAGCCCTGCCGGCTGTCTGCAACTTTCGGGACAAGCCTTGGTATCAGGAGTCACAGTAAATGTCCCTTCACATCAAGTTCGATGATCTCGAACGCATTGGCGACGAGCTCTGCGGAATCCGGGTCGCGCTCGAACGGATTGCCAAGCTTATCGACCATCGTCCGGTCAGGCTTTCCATAGTTTTTTCAGTTCCAAAAAAAGGAGAACACGAAGTGCAAATCACCGATATTCAATCCGTCACAGCCTCCATCGCCGAGACCGACGCCGCCGGGAATCCGGTACAGCTCGATCCAGCCCTTCCCGCGCCAGTATGGTCGGTAGCCGATCCCACGATTCTCAGCATGACCGATAACGGCGACGGCTCAGTAACGTTCAAGGCGCTTGGCCCGTTGGGATCCTCACAAGTCTCCGTGACCTATGGGGAATTGTCGGCCCAGGACCAGATCGATGTGGTCAACTCGGCCGCAACGGCACTGAGCATCAAGTTCGGAACGCCTGCTTAATTTTGGGGAGGAACCTACGGTTGGTACTGGCCTGCCAGTAGGAGGTTATTAGCCAGTAAACCGGATGGGGAGGTCTAGCGGTCGGCCTTCCCGATTTCCCGGTTTCCACAGATTGGGCAGAACTCAGGATGGTCTTCTGAGGTAGGCCACTGAAATCCTTCGCCACAATTATCACAGCGAAGATGGACGGTTTCAATTACGGATTTATCCTGCGCGGTGTAAGTCATTTGCGTCTCTCCCCTATTTCTCGCTGAACATATAGAAGGTCGTATCCTCTTGATCTGAGATATCGATAGATATCCAGACGTTCGGGCTATCCTTGCGTTTCACCGCCCACAATTCATGCTTGCCTTCTTCGTCGGAAGTGAAGCAGGCATCCTGCGTAATCGGAGTCAGCGGCATTACGAACCTTCTGAGGCTCATCGGAACCTTGGAGTAGTTGATTCGTACCTCTCGCCGCGCCAAGTAGGTTCCTTTACAAGTCAGGAGAACATCGCCCTCATTGAGTATTACGGCTGGGGATTCTCGTCGCGTTTTCGATGACCAGATAGTACCGACTACACAGAATGCAACTACTGCCATTACCGCAATCGTCTTGATATATCTCACTTGCGTCTCTCCCTGTAACGACTTATTTGCTATGCACCCGTAACTTCGGGCGGGGTTCGTTGTGGGTCCCTACCCGCATGGGACGGTGCTTGTCTTGGGTCAATTCCAAACCCAATCGCACCAGCGATACGCTCAAGTGTCCGCTCCGTATGCTCAATAGCACCCGTCAGAGCGTCACGCGACAAAATCCCCTTGGCACCCTCTAGTTCCTTCTGCATTCGGCGCAGATTGCCCTCTACCCCGCCTCGCGCATAGTCAAGGATGTATTCCAGTTCTTTTATCTTGGCATCAGCAGCAGCCAGCGCCTCCAGTAAGTAGGGTATGTCGGTGCGAGCGGCTGCGATTAATTTTCCATTGGCTCGCGTTTCCGGTAAATCCTCATCTTCGTCTCCCCGTAACGGGTTGGGGATTCCAGCGACGACCACGCCGTTACCGGAAATCATGCTGAAATTGGCACCCAGTTCTTCGTCATACTTCCACGGTCCCTTTGTTGCTTTCTCGCAACGCTCTCTTATCTCAGCTAGGCGGTCAGTCATTCTTGTCACCCCAATCTGTCCATCCACGCATCTTCCTGCATGACATTCGCGTGTGATTCATTCCAGTATCAAGAACTGCCCAGAAGTCGATGCCGCGCTTAAGCTCAACAGCGCCACACGCGCACTTATCTCTAACTTCCTTCGGACGCTCGGCTTGCGGGGAGGGCTTGGCGGTGTCAGAGTTCATCATGGCCTCCAGTGGGTAGGGGTGTAGTAGACGTACATGCTGCCATCGGGGAAGAACCACAGATTCCCTGATCGCTTAAGCGGCTGCTCATTGCGAACCCCCTTAGCATCGTCAACCTTTGTATCGACGACAACGCCATCTCGGGGAAGCGAGCGCTCAGTTTCAAACCATGTCTGCTGCTTTCGGGCGGTGTCCAATCTTGGATTCTTGTCAGTCATCGGGTTACCTCTTTATGCATTGTCAGTTACGTATGCGCTGAATTCCATGCCCTCGGCCAACTTCACAGTCTTTCCGGGATAGATTGTCCCTTGCCGAACGCCATCCTCACTCGTACGAACGTAGTATGTGATCGTGTGCAGGCACTTCTTTGAACGTCCGCTGTCCGCACGCGACACAATGTCGTTATAACCGACTGAATCCTGCTCAATTACGAAGCTTTGCCCATTGATATTGACGTTATAGGTCATCGGGTTACCTCGCAGTCGGCGACGGCATTTCTCAGTAATACCCACTGACACTTAGGGTGGTGCTGGATTTCCTCATGGTAGGAATTGTCCGCGCTACCATCCGAATTGTCGTACTTGCTATGGCCGCAAGTCGGACACTCCCCCATAATCCCCTCGCTGGGTTTCGCAACTTCCACCATAAGACGAGCCGCATCAAGCAGCGTATTAAATTTCCACTGGGCGCAGGGTATCCACTCCTGTGCTGCCCCTAAGTGTTTGGAGTAATTTTCCATCAAGTCATAGAGTAGCTTTCCAGATGCTCCCACGACTCCGCTAAGGAACATCTCATTCCCGGTATCTCGCAACCACTTTTCAGCGTTGGCTACGCTCATGATTGGCTCTCCTCCCGAACTCCGATAGTGCGAACCGCACCCCATGATGATTGGCGCAGGTCTTTGAGGAATTGAATGTCGCTCGCCGCAACCTTGATGTTCCCGTATCCGACGCCAATGATTCTCGGGTGGTAAACGGTCACGGTTATATCTGGGTAAACGTAATCGTTGGGTGGTTCGTCGTCTGCGAATTCCGGCGACTCGCCATACTTTGCCAAGCTCGCCTCTATTTCCTCAATGGTCGTATAGGTTCCATGAACTCCGGAAGTGGAGAATAGAACGAAGTTCATCTCGTTAGCCTTGGCATTTGGGAACATCTTTCGGAGTCCATCTACCCCGCCACCTGAAATGCACCAAATGTTGTAGTGAGCACCCTCGCGCTCGTGGCCGCATCGACTACATTTGATCGACGGATATTGGCTCATCTATTCCTTCTCCTTGGGCTGGGACCGCCGCAGAATATCGTCCCCCTTCCCTATAATCTCCATCAATTCTGATCGCTTTGTTTTCTCGATAGCGGATTCTGCGAAGTATCGGAGGGCGCACCTGGCTGTGACAATCCAAGCGTGCATCTCTGGAGCCGTCGCAAACAAGTAAGCATTCGCAACTGCCTCAGCCCTAGGCAAGCTTTCCGGGGAAGCATAAAGGCCAACATTCGTCTCGCAAATCGTATTTCCGTTAGCATCGGCTACAATGAAATCTCTTCGATCTTTGCCAAACTCAACCCGTAACGGCCCTAATGTATGCTTCATCTATTCCTTCTCCTTGGGCTGCGACAACTCAGCCTTATGCAAAGCTTCTCGCGCCATACGCGCCATGGTTCCCGCGTAAATCTGAAACGAGTGCTCGTACCCAAACTCCATAATCTTCGTCAGGGCATCCCTAAGTATCTCCAGTTGGTCTACTGAGGGAGCCGCAGCCAACCACTCTTCTGCTAACTTTCTCGCTACGCAGTAGTAGGCTCCGCGCTCCGACAGTTCGGCATAGTCTCGCTCACGGATTTCTAGAATTAACTTCTCGGCTTGTTTGCGTCGGTCGGGCTTCGGGGCACTTTGGGGAGCCGCCAACCTAGCCTTGCTGTGACATGCGCATCGGCACTTTCCCGTTCCCAATTTCACGCGGCAAGGGTCAGCGTCACAGTCATCGCATAGGTCGGGCTTCGGGGCTTCCGCTGCGCCTACGCTGTCGGTACTTGTTGATAAGTCCTGACAATTTGTTATCTCTAACTTATTCTCGCGTAAGTAGACAGCGATGCCACCGGACACCAATTCTTCTCGGTTCGGAGCAACCGACTCACAGCTCACGAGCCACTCCGCAATCTCGTCGCAATACTGGTCCTGTCTCATCGCTACTCCTGAATGTATTTAACAATCGCCCACGTCTCGGGATGCTTGAGTCCATCCCTATACCGTTCAGCTGCCCCACGATTAAAGAAAGCCTTTTGCGCATAATCTCCACGAACCACCCACACAGGTCCGCCCTCCCATGATGTAGGCTGGGGATTGAGTTGAGGGGTTGGGGCTTCCGCCTTCACTCGTTCGATTTTCTTGCCGCACTGGATGCATTCAGCCGTCGCTCCGTGAATGGCTAAGTACCCAGCCATCCCCTCAAACGGAACCCATCCGCAATTCACGCAGCAGTGATAGATTCCATCCTTGTCGATAAGTTCGGGGGTTGGGGCTTCTGCCTGTGGCGCTACCCCGCACGGCTCGGCAAGTGCAGTGGCCGAATCCGCATAACAGAAATGACTTCCGCTTTCGACGTGGACCCATCCCCTATGCCCGCAGTCGGTAATTTCGCATTTCTCGATGTCTTTACCGCAAGTCGAGCACTTCGTTGGCTTCGTATTCTCATCCCGCTGGGGAGCCTGACCATCTGACCTAGAAAGCAGACGGCTTAAACCTGCATGAACAGGCGGCTCCCCAACCTCTAAATTCTGTTTCATCTCATTGGCACATTCCATGCACTTGCCAGTCCATCCCGTATGTCTTGGCTTGGGGCACGGTACGTCCTTTACCTTTTCATCCCTCATCGGTGGCCTCCCCAATACTGTGTCTGAATTCTTCTGCCCATGCCGCTCTAAGTTTCCACTCTGGCCATCGCGCTACTCGCTGCGTTGCCTTGTGCGCGGCAATCACTAGGCTGCTCGTGCTCCAGCATGTTTTCTCGGCGTCCGACCGGAGCTTGTCGCGCCAAGCCTCGTAAGGTACAAACTTCTTACAGTAGTGCGCTGAACCTTCGTAGAATCCAGCGCCACACTTTTCGCAAGCAACCGTTGCGCTAGGACCGTGAACTTGACACATGGCTCGCGCCTCCCCGCAACTGCCATTCGTACCAGTAGGTTTTCTTGCCGACCCTGAATACTGGAGACGAGAATTTCCCGTCAATGTAGAATCCGCCTATTGCCGTTACACGCCCGACTTTCCCGCTGAATGTCTTAACCTTGTCGCCTACCTGAAACTTGAACGGCTTGCAAAACGCTTCTTTTGCCATTTTTACCTTCTCCTCTACCTTCTTTGGCTCAGTCATAAAATCCCTTTCTTGGCTATGCGTTTACCGCTCATACGTGATGACGACTCTGATCAGTTCGTATTCCTCATCCTCGGGGAGATTTCTCTCGGCGAATTGACGGGCGAGCACTTTCGTTTCGTAAATCGCCAAGCGGCCAAAATCATTCATCTCCACTCCATCATTCAGAACCGCCCACGCCTTCAAATGCTTAGTCACGGCTACCCTCCCAACGCTCTCAGCGCCAATTTTTTAGTTGTCCGCTTGGGCATCCTGAACGCCAAGTCCCATGCAACTGACCACGGAACGCGAATGGTTATGTCTCCGTAGCGGCCGAACATATCTGAATCCTGATAATCGAATACGCGCCACACGATTGAGAAAAAGAACCACCACCGCTTAGGATTGAATAACGTCATCGGTCCCTTTCGGCGGGCATGGCTTTACTCCGCTTGGCCCGTACGAATGCTCTATTCCTATGTGACACTCAGCACACTTTGTAACCACGTTGGAGATCACGTCCGGGCCTCTGCGACCGCGACTAATAATGTGCGCCATATGGCCTGTTTCCCACGTGACTAGCTTTCCGCACGGGTCGAAGAATCCTGGAATCTCACCACGGCAGCGATAGAAATCCCGCTCGAAGCAATCTCGCCTCAACTTCTCCATAGCTTTACCCTTTACTCGAATTACGGTCGGCCCTCTCTTAGACTTCTTGGGCGGCTTAGGGTGGGGGTAAATCACTGAGATACCTCCACAATCCTTCTACCGATCCATTCGGCTATTTGGGGGACGATGGCGTTTCCGAGAGCTCTAAGTCTGTCCACCCGATGGGGTATCCCATCAGCCACTCGACCCAATAAGGATTCAGGGATTGGCTCCCCATTTTCTTGCCCTCTTCCTCGCCAAGCATCGCGTAGAGCTTCTTTCGGTTCCCGGCCCCACCCGCAAGTCCAGTACATCCGCCCGTTCCGTTGTTCGAACTCGGGGTTGGCCAATGTATCGCCCGGCCGAGGAGGCTGTTCACTGGGACGTTTTTGCAGGATTCTGCCGATCCGTCTTTCCAGTCCTTGGACGTCGGCGTTGGCCACATCCGTACTGCTTGATCCAACCCGAGATGCGCCTTCTTCCCGCTCGGTCGGAGGTAATGATTGCCGTGCGGCGTCAACTCGCACCGATTCCCGCCACCCACTACATTGGGGGTAGGCCACAAGCCAGATTCGGTCGCGCCGGTGAGGGGCACCAACGGCGAATGCTGGTATGCAATCCCATTCCGCGTCATACCCGCACGCGGCCAAGTCTCCGAGAACTCGTCCAACTCCCCTAGCAAGCAGTGCTGATACGTTCTCCACAACGACGAATCCGGGTCGTAATTCGCGAATGATTCGGCAATATTCAATCCAGAGTCCACTTCGTGTTCCATCCGAGATTCCAGCTCCCTTGCCGGCCGTGCTGATGTCTTGGCATGGGAATCCCCCTGCGATGACATCAACGGGCTTGAGGTTATGAGCTCCGCACTCCCGCACATCGTTAAATCGTTCTGCTTCGGGGAAGTGTCTTGCGAGAACTCGTCTGCAATACTCATCTATTTCCACCTGCCAAATGGTTTTCATTCCTGCGCGTTCAAATCCCAAATCAAACCCGCCAATACCTGCAAACAGACTTCCGTGCGTCAGAACTCTACTCACAGAAGGCCACCTCTCCCGAATTCTCCCGAACTACGTACAAATACCGTCAGTCAGACTCCAGCTTTTTCGCTAAGCACTTCTTACAGAGTCCTATTGGTGGAAGCTCAACAGCCTGATTAACTGGAGTGTTATCCCAAGCTCGGATGATGTGAACGGATTGCACTTGAGATCCACAGACGGTGTTAGCTACGCATCCGGTTCCTAGTGGTGAGTCTCCGCTGTAGAGATGGGCGTCTGATTTCATTTTCCCCACGCATTGGTCTTTGTCCGTCCGAGAGTATTGCGATGGGTTTGCAGTATCCTTGCCGCTCGACACTGGTTCTTAGACTTAGCGATGGCCTTGTCGACCATTGCGGCCGCTGCGAGATTCTTGAACTCCTGCAACGACATGCCGGCGGTTATGGCGGTTTCTGCGGCTTCCTGTAAGTGCTCAAGTGCTGTCATTTCGGGTGTCTCCATGTCCATGATCCGGGGAAATTCTCACGCTCTAACTGAAGGACTTGCGCGGTTAGTAATCGCCTGAGAGTCGCCAGATTCTCTTTTGAGACGTTCTCAGTCGACACTTGGCAATAACGGGATATGCGAAATACAGTTCGCAGTTGCTCAGGCTCGGCCTCCAGCTTGCGCTTCACTGACATACGCACTCCGAAGGATGCCGGCGGCAGTTGTAACAACGGTTGGGGTCGTGGACGAACTGTGAATCGCTGACTTCCCCGCGCCTCAAGAACGCCGAATCCTCGATAGGCCTAAACTCGATGCGTTTCTGGAACTCGTCCTGGCTCCTGAATATCTGCGCCGTCCAGTCGATATGACCGTGCTCACGGTGCCAAACTGACTCAGCGAGATTGTCGATAGCTTTCCGCGCAATCTCTTCAGCCTTAACCAAGTCGCACTTCTCCGAGAGCATCAATTCGTCGAGACGGGCGAGGCATTTCTTTTTTCTGGATTCAGTGAGGGTGTAGGTACTTAGTCTTTGGAATCTCTCTTTGTAATATTGGAAAAGTCTTTGAACTACTTCAAAGACAACATCAGCACCAACAACAGAGAGAGAGAGAGATGATGAAATGCGAGATGACTCTTTTTTACACAGTCGCTGCGACTGCTCGCCGATAATCTCCAACATCCTCGCGTTATAAATCCGGTTTGTGCCGTCGTCTGTGCGCTTAAAGTACCGGCTAACAAGCTCAGGGCCACCCCATTTAACGAAGTAGGCCTCACTCTTGGCTCCAGCAAGTTGCCACAGTTCACTTACACTCCCAGGCAGATATCCCGCGGGGGTTGCTGTTACGGATTTGATGAGCAGTTTCATATACCAACAGAATTTGTAGTCAGGTAACTTCCATGCATCTGATTCAATTAATCGGTAGACCTTGAGAGGTATCCAATCGAGCCGAGGGGACATTTAGATCGCAGCCCGTAACCTTCCATCCGCATCGCGTTCTTTGAAGAGTCCCTGATCCTGTCTGAACAGAAGCCAGTCGAATATGTTGGCTCCTTTACTTGCGTTGCATTCTCGGCACAGTGGTTGAATATTTGAAATGCCATCACTGCCACCCATTGAGACCGGAACTATATGGTCCTTGGTTAATCCGTCTAGGCAGTGAGTCAAACACGAGACACAGTGCATATCGACGACCAGAAGCATGTATTCCCACTGCTCCTTGGTGTGTCTCTCGATGCTGCGAGCTGCCGCCATTCGGTCCCGCCATGGATCTCTGCATTTCATTGACTTAGGCCCTTGTGAAAAGTCGTTGAATCCACGAAGTCGGTTGAGCAGCTTCTGCCGCGGCTTGTTCTCTCGTCGCGACCTCGATGCGCCAAAGCGTGCAGTTCCTGCAAGGGCACTCAATGGGCATCAGAAGCGTTGTCTGGCACTGGTAAGCGTAGAGACCGTAGTGAGTCTTTCTGCTCATTGCGCCCTCGCAATAGGTATCCACGTTGTCTGTGGCCTACCAGAGCGTCCGGGGCGTGTCTGTCCGCGTACAACCATCCCTGCACGCTCCAGAGGCTTAAGCCGTGGGCTAACCGTTACCTTGTCGAGTTTCATGCCGGAAGCCAAGTCATCAAGGATGGCCGGGCCGTGGTCGATTAGGTATTGGTAGACACGACCCTCGATAGAATTGGCATCGATCGACTGAGCGGCTTCGCGTGAGGTCTCAGGATCGCTACGCCTTACGGCGCCAGGAGTCGGCGGCGGTGGATCTAAGAAGTTAAGTTGTCGCGGGTCAGTTTGCATTACGCCCTCGCTGCCATCTGCTTAACGACCATTGCGTGATCAATGGCGCGGATTTCGCTAATATCCATGACTGTCAGTTCGCCCGGCCGGACTACGACTTCCAAGAAAGCCATTAGCAGTTCCATCTCGGACATCTTGAGAAGCCGTTCTTCGAGATTCAGCATTACGTCCCTCCGCATCACAGTCACAGCATTGCGTCGAACCGTTTCAGGTGATGAAAATCGCCGTCTTTTGATGGCACGATCCGCACTGTCCAACTTGCTCGGTAATCACGAAAGCAAAGTCGCCTCGGCCGTCGCTGTAGGTTGGGGAGAGAGTCGGGCTCACGATGCCACCGCCTCTGGAGCCGGAAGCTTTGTCAGTTTTCCGACAACCTCATCCACTTCCGCATTAAACTTGACGACTTCTTTCTCGATGAGTTCGATCTCGGCCTCGTCGCGCGCCAGGCGAACGATAAAGAGTTCATGCCCTGTGAGGTTGGGGTCGTAGCTTACAAAGTCGTTCCACTTGCGCCCAGTGCAAGCCATTTCGAAGTACATCTGAGGCCTGTGATCGATCGGAACGATTCCAGCAATTAGCCAGGCCAGATGCGTGGCAGACTTCGGACACTTGAATTGCGCGAGTCCGTCCTTACCAACTAACGCATCTGGCGAGGCTCCAGCTCGGGGGAGATGCGGATGCTTGATGAATCCGCAAGTCTCGACTGCTTCTTTGCTGCGGAGTTCGTATTCAATGCGTGCCTGCGGTTCCAGTTCACGTCCGCGACGCATATCCCAACTTTCAAACTCATCTTCGGTTGCATGGCCGGAAAGAATCTCGCAGATCAATTGCGCCTTATAGTTGTCGCGCGTCGCCGATGCCTTCTGGCCCTTCTTTGGCTTCGTCGTTATTGCGGTAATCCGCGAAGCAGTGGCATGGCCGGCTCGTTCATCTCGCCACTCTTTTGTTCCCTGCTCACTCATCGGACATCCTTCTTTTGCTGCTCGTAGACCTTGCGGAAACGGTCCTGTGCGCCTCGATCGTTGGCGGTTTTGGCTTTCGCCCAGCACTCTGCGAAGACGGCCTTGAGTTCCTCAAACTCGTGGCAATCCTGCATCTTTATGCAGTAATCGAGGATGGAATCTTCCGGTAGGCCTTCGGTCTTCCCATCGTTATCGGTGCCCTTAGCGGCTATCCCGGTCGCGGAAAGCAGGGTATAGCGCTGTAGGTAGGTGACGGTCGAGCCGATCGCCTGGATGTTGTTCTTGCCGCCGGAAGTGTCGGAAGGCCCTGAGAGGGTTGCGGCTTCCTCGGTATGCCCGAATCCTTTTAGCACGCACGTTACAGTCGTCTTGCCATTGGCGTCGCTCGTCTTCCATTGATGGATGATCCCGACAGCCCGGAGAGCCTCGGCAACAATCTCAGTTACCTTGTGGAGTTCGGCGTGATGGTATTCGGTAATGTCGCCATTCTTGTTGGCGAACTTGACGAGCTTTGTCTTGATAATTTCCGGCGCCTTCGACTTAAACAATTCAAACGCTGCCTCGAACTTCTTGCGCGCCTCATTAGCTTCCCAGCGGAGTTGCAAGTCCATGAGCTTCGCGAGGGCATCGGCATCGGCACCCTTCGCAACCGCCAACTCGATCAGATACATGGGCGTAGGAGTCTGCGGTTCTCGCTTTTGGAGCGACTCCATGCCGGGGATTACTTCCTGTGCTGCCATTACGCCTCCGAACTGAATACAGGCTTGATCTTGTGAGTGAAGCAGTTAGGACAGACGAGATTGCGAAGGCCCATGCGGGTATCACAGAGTGCGCATTGCTGTGCGACCGCTCCGGCATCTTTTAGCGCCATCGGCTTGTGATAAGCGCAGACAACCCCGTCACCGCAGATGCAGTCCTTCTGATCCGTCAATTCGATGAGGGTGTTAATCATCGGGTGATTCCAAACTGCTGGTCGAACCGCTGTAGTGCTGCGCTTGCGCGGCCAGTCGTCCAAACGGAAACGGCCGCAAACATCGCAACGACAACGAGCGTTACGAGTGCGTACTGAACAACTGAGCTGTTTAAATTACGGGTGTTCATTGAGCATCTCCTCTGTTACGACGTTTTCAAATTCCATGCGGTAGACGCCTTGAACTGGCCACGACTCGGCGAGTCTCAGCGGCACCGTTTCACCGTCGGCAAGGTGGTAGAACTTCAAGGGCGTTTCGTCTGGCAGCTCTTCGATAAACCGCTTCATCTCTCCGCAAGTCATGCCGCACCGCCTAACTTCTTAACGAGCTGCTGGTCCAGCCGAACGCATCCCTCAGCGATAAGCAGGGTCACGATTGCCGGGAGAAGGATGAGAAAGCGGAGGAAGTTTGTGAGCGCGTGCCCGGCATGGTTGGCACCGTTCGCGACTACATCAGCGAATCGGGTCACAACCTCACCGTTGGCAGCTTGGGGAAGCCAAGGGCCCAACCTTTGCTGATTGTCTTCAGCGTGTGTAAATCCAGGCGTGATAATTTTCGAAGCCAAGCCGTCCATTACTGCACCGCCTTGGACTTCTTCTGTGTTCGGGGGTACAGCTTGTCGAACCAAAGAGAGCGCCGGACGGTGCTGTCGTGCCGGGCTATCTTCTTTCGCTTGATAACCGAGACCGCATTGCTGACCGTCTCCATCGTGACGCCGACCACCAGTGCGATCTCGGCGAAAGCCGGAGCGGGGGAACCTCTTCGGAGTCGCCGCTGCATCTCAGACCCGACTCGCCAGACCTCCGTCTCCATTTCAGTTAAGCCGATATCCATTTAGATTCCTCACAAGTGACTTCAAATGACTTCAATCAACAGGACAGATATTGGACTTCTAGTTGGTATTTGTCAATAGAGATTTATCAAACTATATTTACCGTGTTTTCAATCAGATACAGTTAAATACCTGATTTGCACAGAAATTGTCGTTGCATCAAGTGACTTGTAGTGCTACAACTCGCACGTCATCAAGTGACTGATTTTCTCTTCGTTTTGCACTTGATTCACAGGACGGAAGTCTTTGGGTAACGCCTTACAATCCGCGCCAGGACAGGAACATAGCGGGCCGAAAGGGATAGATATGGCCCGCAAAAGGTTTCAGCGTGGATCGCTACGGCGCCAGAACGGATCTGTCTATGGACGTTGGCGCGAGGATGAAAAACTACCAACCGGTAAGACCATTAGGAAGGAGCGCTTCGAGTACTTAGGCACGCAGAAAGAGCTTCCGACAGACAAGCTGGCCTATCGTGAACTTGAAAAGAAGGTAGCGCACGTAAACGAAGTGCCTTACCGGCCGACATTGTCCTCTGACTTCGCGAGCTTTGCGGATCGGTGGCAGACCTCGGTTATGGTCACTCACAAGCGCTCAGCTCAGTCGAGCGAGGCGTCTCATATAAAGAAGCACCTGTTACCGCGATTCGGGGAACTAACGATGAAGGTTATTGAGAGCGACCCGGAAGCGGTCCAGGCGTGGGTAAGCGGTTTGAAGCTTGAGCCTAAGTCGGTGAAGAATATCGTTACCACGGCGCGGTTGATGTTCGATTCCGCGCGCGAGTGGCGTTATGTAACCTATAACCCGTTTGATAAGTTGAGGTTGAAGCCGCAAGGGTTGAAAGATGAAGAGTTCGCCCTTTCGCTTGAGCAGATCCGGGCCATAATCGAAGCCGCTCCTGAGCCCTACAAGACGCTTTACTGGATTCTAGGCGAGACAGGGATTAGAGCCGGAGAAGCATTAGCCTTGGGGTTTGAACATCTCGACTTAAAGGAACGTCTCATCTTTATCCGTAGAAAGGTATGGCGGGGCGAGTTGGAGACGGTGAAGTCGAGGAAGGGTGTCAGGTCGTTTGCGATTTCGGAACAGTTGGCAGAGCATTTGAAAGTGTTCGGCTCCGGCGAGAAATCGGGCTTTTTGTTCGTTTATGACGGTAAGCCTCGGTCGCAGGACAACCTACGCAAGCGCCATTTCCGAAGGCTGCTACGAAAGCTCGGGATTCGTATGTGCGGCTTCCACGCTTTCCGGCATGGTAATGCAACTCTCATGGATCAGCTCAACGTACCATCCCGTACAAAGATGGACCGCCTGGGTCATGAGAAGTTAGAAACCACGAATCGTTATACCCACTCGGTATCGCAAGACGATCGCGCGGCAGCAATGCAGATTGGGAACTTGATTGCCAACGGGAGTATTCAGTGAAGCGGCCAGATAGTAGATTTCGGCGAGACTTGCGGAAGCGCACAACGTTCATCCGCATGGTCGCTGAATCGTGGGCGCTTGATGATTCTCTGATGGCAGAAATTGGAAGGGCGTTTCAAGTTCCCAAGTTTATGCTCGGAACGCAATCGGCCAACTATGCCTCGGCTGTAGCGCATGAGCAACAGTTCAGGTCCATGCTTAGAGATTTGGGGAACTTGATAGTTAATGGGAGCGTCCAGTGAAACGGCCAGACAATCGATTTCGTCGTGACCTACGGAGGCGGCCATTCCATCGGAAGAACGCCCTCGCGGGTATGGTATGGGATATTTGCATGAAGAAAATGGAGGAGAAAATCATGCACGACATTCTCTATGGTCATGGAACTACAGAGCCGCAGGGATTAATCGGGAAGTCCGTTATCGCTCAGGCTGTTGAGTTCGAGCGCCAGTCCATAAAGGATGGCAAGGTTGTGAGCGAACCAGTCCAAGTGATTTGGCCTGAGTAGGATTTGGGGAACTTGATAGTTAATGGGAGCGTCCAGTGAGCGACAAATTCGGCAATGTCTTGAATTTCTCGACCTTTCGGAAACCAGGGGAGAACGAGTACGTCGCAGCGTTGAACCGTTTGGCGGATGCCATGGACAAGTTCTCCGATGCGATTAAGCAGATGGGGCCGCCGCTTATTAATCTGATGAAATTGTCGGGTGAAATTGAGGCACAAAATAAGAAATCCTTAGAATCAAAGTAGGGAGTTGGGAAAGGAGATGGCAGTGAGCAAGGATACGTGGATTAGAACTGGCCTTCTGTTACCGCGCGATGGAACGGTTGTCGAGACGAAGGTCGAAGATTCGAACGGCATTCGCAATGAGCAACCGCTAAAGCGTTCCGGAAATCTTTGGTTCTTTCCCGACGGGAGCATGTATGTCTATTACACTCCAACGCATTGGAAACCCAAGGATAGGGTGGCTCAATGATGCGGGCAATGTATAGCGTTATTGCCGCATTGTTTGTAGGTGCCGGAGTTGTCGCTGTCGCGAACCATCAGAACGTTGAAGCCGCAGTTCTAGTCGTTGGCGGGAACATTATGGGGCTTCTCGTTTGCATTCTGAGGAAATTGGAAGATCGGTAGGATTTTGTGGACAGTTTGTGGACAAAACCTTGTATTTGGCTGGAAATATCGAGAAGTAGTTGGGTTATGAGCCCAACGAGCTACCAGGCTGCTCCACCCCGCACTTGAATACTAACAAGTGCTCGTGAGACGGTCAACCTAGCATTCTCAATAACTTCCCGCTGTGTTCCTGTCCGGACACAACAGCCAAACACTCAGTTTTGTCCACAATCACCGCCAAGTTTTAAAGGATTCTGCGGACTAGTTGCGGACTAAAGGAGAGTGTTTGTTATGTCTACTCACAGGGAGAATTGAGGGTAAAACATGCGCCGGATAAATGCATTTCTTTGTTGGGTGGTTGGATTGTGGCGAACGCTTCGAACTGGTCCATTGGGAATTCCCGTGAATGGATGCGATTACGTTGACGAGGAAGTTGACATTCCAGCACTCGTAACAACTTCCAGATGTGAAATTTGCGGCAAATATTCAATCTCTTGGAAGCCAACGATTGCAATTTCAAAGGAGAAGTAATGGACTCAATTCTCGCACCAGTCGATGCCAAGCTTACAGAACAGACATCTCAACTCGCTCTCGCCAAAGCAACCATCACTGAACAATCATCAGCCATTGATGACCTCAGAAAGCAGTTGGCCAACGTGCCGAGCGGGGCAACCTCTATCGGCGTGCTTGACGAGTTGCAGGCGCTGACGGGTACAACCGAGCTTACGGGATGGATCCAGCCGAGGAATGCTGGTGACACCGGCGGTGCTGATCCTTCCAAACCTCACGGTGATTTCGTACTGACGCCTGGAGTGGTCGCGAAGTTCTCAGCCAAGCCCGGCTACAGCAATAACAACGGCTATTGGTACACGAAGCGCCGCGGACCGCTCTACGACGCGGCCAACGTCTTCGTCCAGCAATTTCACCTATGCTTCCCTTCCCTCGCCGATGTTTCAGCTTGTGAAGCCATCGAGTTTGAGATGCAGCAATCGAAAGACGGTACGGTCTACGACTGTGCTTGGCAGATCCGGCATCCGGGCAAAGAGAACACGCTGTTCACCTTCGACAAACGACCGGCAACTCATGGCTGGATGCCCACAGGCCTCTCGCTTCCGCAGTTGATGTGGAAGCCCGGAGTGATGATTCCCATCACCCACACTTGGCGCAGAAACAATGACGGGACATTTTCCTACCTCAGCCTCCGCATCAACGGCGTGGACCTTCTGACTAAGCCGATCGTTCAACCGGCGTGGGTAGGTGCTAATCAGGGTAATTACATCAGCGTTGGATTCCAACTCGATTCGCTCAACAAGCCAGTGCCACCGCCGTACTCAGTTCACGTCGAGAGCATGCGAAGCATTTATGCAGGATGAGCACTCAGTTCGTATTACGGTTCCGCTAATACCGCCATCGGTGAACCACTATGTCAAACATACCCGCGCAGGGTGGCACTACGTTAGTGCCGATGCCAAGAGTTGGAAAGCTGCCGTGGCCTTTGCATCCCGAGGATATACGGTCGCTTTCCCGTATCCATCCGGTTACGTCATTGAGGCTACGGTTCATCTGGGAAAGGGTGGGAAAGGCGATGTTGACAACTTCGCGAAGTGCATTCTCGATGCGCTCAAGGACGCTGGGGTGATTCACTCTGATTCAGCAGTCACCGATCTGACGCTTCGCAAACGTAGAGACAGAGAAAATCCGCGCACTGAAATCACGGTAACTGGACTTTAGGAGACGCTGTGGAAAATAGCAAGTTTGAGATTTTCAAGAACAACGACCGCGAGAACACGTCAGCAGTGTTAAACCTGTCGGCTCCAACTATCACAGGAGCAGAACAGAACATCGTGCTGCTCGATGAGAACCTTGATCCCATCGCAGTAATTCAGTTGCAGCCGGGGTACGACCGAAGGGGAAAGCTGTGAACTGCCTCGGAAAGAACGAGCTATATTTCACTGCTGCTGAGGTTGAGGTTCCATGCTCGGGTGTTAGCTACAAACTACCCCAATTCTGGAAGTGGACTGAGAGTGGAAATCTTAATGCTATTTGTTGTTCTCGACATGCCGAGATTTTCATGGGTCGCGAACATCGTGGATATTTGCGCGATCAATTAATTAGGGCTGGGTTTTCCACTGTTCCGAATCTGTAACGATTAGAAAAAAGAATTCAGAATACGTTTGTGTCTGATACCGTACATACCCTTTCGAGGTAACTGGAATGGCTATGGCTTCTGTAAATTCACTTGCCAACTCGCTATGCTTTACCCACGGCCTCCAGCCGTTGGAGCATGCGTATGCTGTTCAAAATCGCTCTAGCCTTGGCCCTGCTGTTAGGCGCGGCGTTTGCCGGTTCAGGGGGAAGCTCGACACCTTCAACCAGTGGCGATCCTCATCCCTGCTTACCTGGGAAACTCTGCTGAATCTTGCCGGGCGCCTTAAACGGGGTGCCCGGTGAGCGTTCACATGCATCCGCAACTCGCCATAGTGTGGCTGCTGATCATCCTGCTCAAGGGTATCGTTCTAACTCTCGTTATTCGAGCCCGGCGACGCTCCAACTTCTTTCTCGCTTACATAATCGTCTCATTGCTTAAATCCATCACCCTCATAACCCTGTCTTACTTCGACCAGGGATGGCCGTACACCTATGTCGACTGGATAGGCACAGGTCTTCTCCACGGCCTAGCCTTTGCAACGGCTTACGACTGTTTCCGACAACTATTACCCAACTCCGCCACGTGGCCATTCCGTAAACTGCCGCTCTCATTTGCCTATGCGCTCATGGTCTTCGTGAGCATGCTGACGATTCTCGTCATCTGCATGCACGTCTTATTCCCTGGAATGACGGGTGATTTAGGAGCCAATCTTCTCCGGATCGACCGGACTGAAACATGGTGGATATGCGGATTGATGTGGCTGATCTCGTCAGCCTCTGACTGGCTTGGGATACCGTGGCGTGCCCGGCCGTATGGCATCTTCTTAGGCTTCTTATTTACCTACTCGATTGACGTTTTTGTAACCGCGATTCGCGCCTTTACTCACTGGCAACTAGCCCCGGTCTTTTGGCCGATAGGCTTTATCACAGAACTAATTTGTCTTCTTATATGGGCTTTTTATTTCACTAGAAAGGAACCGGAGTTGACCTCGCCCAATCCCGACCAGCTCGCCGAAATTCAGCGAATACTTGCCAGGTTTTTCGCGAAGCCAGACCCCAGAGGCTCTCCAGATGATGCAGCTTAGCCGGAAAGTTGAAGCAAAGGACGTTATCTCAGCGCTTGCTTCTATCAGCGTTTCGATTGACCAGATCGAACAGCGTGGAACGATTTTACCCACTGAGCTTTTACAAATGATAAGAGTCAATCAGGGATTGCTTGAATATAGGTCGTTACTTGATGTACAAAAGTCCAAACAAGCAACTGCTGTAGCCGACGAGCTGTTCGAACTTGCCACTGAATTCATCAACCGTGCGAGAGCGCTCTTAGTGTTAGAAAATGTCTTAGGATTGGATCTGGATCAGCTCCTCATCGCCTACGGTAACGCCGTTAATGCCGGGCTCAGGGTGACGACCGCCGTCTTCCCTTCGCGCGCGAAGGATTTTAGGACCGCTCTTCAATGGACAAGATAGATCAGGATGCCATCAATCATATTGAAAGCGATTTAGACTCAGAGGTTAAGTCTACAAGCCGCGACATAATGGATCGCATTGGCAGACTCAGGCAAAAACTTACCGCTGTAAGGAATTGGACGACTGAACTTGAGCATGTCGTGGGGCAGTCCGCTGATCTCTTGAAGGCCAAAAAGCGCAAGAAAAAGAAGGGCAACGGGCTCTCCGATGAATTCCTGAAGATCGTTTCGAACTCTCCTAAGCCTGTTCCGGCGGACCATTTAGTTGAGATGGTCTCGCCGCGGGCGGGCAAGGAATCGGTAGCTGAGGATGAAGAGACAATCAGGAAGAGCTTGGGACAATACTGCACGCGATTTTACAAGGCCTATATTAAAGAGAAGAAGCCCCTCGGACAGTTCAAAAGCCCCGGCATAATTGCCGTAGAAATGGTCGGCGACAAATATCAGATAGTCAAATACAAGAACAGAGGAAACCTCACTTTTTACCCTGCAAACCTCATCTGGCACATCTACAAATTTCTTGAGCACGAGAACGGTCAGAAGTAAGTCACTTGACCAGTCACTTGTAAGAATTCCCTTTACATCCCATCCTAAGTAGCCTTATTGTTCTTGCGAGCGAATACCCCCAACAACTGGGGCCCGCGGCGGTCAAAAGCGCAAGGGCTAGACGTGTTCCGCCACGCCTAAGAGCGGCCTGCATGCAGTATGAATACCCCCTTATTCCCTAAAAACAAATGATTGCGATATTCCAACGAGATGCGAATCCCGCTGTGGACAAGCCTTTGCATAGACTTGCCCGGAAGCAATTGGCCTACATGCTGAGCATTGGCGTGATTCAGATGATTGGTCGACATCAGGCGCAATACACGTGTGACCAACTAAACCCGCGCAAGATCGCCAAAGCTGCCAAGCCGGCCTTCCTGAACTGCGCCAACATCGAGTCGAATACGCAGTGGCGCATTGTGGGACAAACCAGCCCAGGCGACTTCGGGCCGGGCATGCCCGCATATCAACTCGTACCCTAATGCACATCCCATCTGAGATTGAGACTCGCGAGCCCTCAGGCTTCGTAGAAGTCCTCTGGCTTCTCGCTGCGGCCATCGTTGGTGCGTTCAGCGGGATAGTCTTAGGCGTTCTGGCAGTCCAGTTCTTCTTTTAAAATGGCCGAACAGGTTGAAATCACGGTCTTTTGCGAGGGGATAATATACTTGACTAACCATGATAACTGATTCATTATTAACTGCCGTGACAGAGCATCCAAGCACACACTTAGGTAACAGTCGGCATCTAAAACACTTAGATTTACGAGTGCAAACAGGTTACTAGTAGGGTTACACTTGTCCACGATGATGAGATTTGACGAAGCGAAGGCCACCGAAGCGACAGCGCTATTTCTACAACTGCGCGGTGGTCAAATGCACTACATGAAGCTCATCAAGCTTCTCTATCTCGCGGATCGGGAAGCGCTTTTGAGATGGGGCATCCCTATAACTACGGATAGCTATGTCTCGATGGATCACGGCCCCGTCGTTAGCACCATCTACAACCTCATAAGACGACTAATTGAGCGTCCGACGTGGACTGAATTTATCTCCGTACCAATGGGCGATTGCAATAAGGAAGTATCGTTACTTAAGAAGGAATTAAAACTCTCCCGCCTCTCTCGCGCCGAAGAGAAATTAATCAAGCAAGTGTTCGACAAGTATGGACACTGGAACAGATACACGCTGAGAGACTTCGTTATGCACAGGCTGCCGGAATGGCAAGATCCCGAGGGAACCTCAATCCCAATCCCCATTTCCGATATTTTGAAAGCAGGCGGAGAGAGTGAAGAAGAAATCGCCGCGATTGAGCGGGAACTAAACTCCATAAGAGAGGCCGAAGATAGTTTTAGCAGAACCGCCTAATGGCCACGTACGGCGACACCTTTCTCTTCTGCGATGAAGATGAAGAAGAAAGTCACCTCAAGGTAATCATTACAGAGCCCACGAAGGATGGTCTTGTAGCCACTGTTAGCGTAACCACACGGCACAAGAAGTCCGATGCAATGGTCCCGCTTGAAGTGGGAGATCATCCCTTTATAAAGCACCCCTCTGTGATCAGCTTTGCATATGCGAAGGTGCGGACGATCAAACAGATCGACCAAGTTATTGCGAGGGGAGATGCGAAGAAATGCGAGCCAATGGACGAGAAGTTCCTGCGGCGCGCACGTAATGCGTTGGGCGAATCAGAATTCACCCCTTACGAAGTATTAGAGTTTTACGAAAGCCTCGATAAATAACAACAATCAAAATTAGAAAGATGCCTAGTCCATATTTCTCTTCACAGATCTAACATCATTGTGAAGGGCCACAATGGCAAGGCACAACTCCGACAGACCGTTAATGAGATCGAACATTACGGGGTCTGTTCCGGGGTTTATGTACTGTTTGGCATCATCAAAAATCTCTTTAGCTTTGGTTGCATGAGCAGTAGTCATAGCGCCGCGAATTATACATGTCAGCAATCCATCAACTAAACGAACTCTCCAGTGAAGCGCTGGACAACATCGCGCGTGAAGCCGAGCAGTTGCGCAAGAAATGGAGCAACAGGCTCCGTCTCCCCTTTGATAGGCTGAGCGAACGCTATTTGCGCGGTGACCTCAGTATTCATATTCACGGGAGAACTAAACGGGATAAATTGCCGCTGTGTTTTGTATTCAGCCATGAATCCGCTTATGCCGCTGAATTGGAACCCAACGGTGGAGATGAATACGCTCAATTCCCGGTGTTTGTTCGTAATGTCCATATCGTGAATCAGCCAAAGGGGATCGCTGAGCGGGTCGGCAGCATGATAAGGCTGAAGGCTCTTGATTCTTGCGAGAACGGTAGGGCTCGAAATCCCTTTCACTTTTCTATCGTAACTCTCCAGCCTGTTTTTCTTGGTACGGGGATCTATTTTGATGGGGTCGATGGAGTAGATCGGGAATTCGATTCCGATGCGATGCTTCTGTCTAAAACTGGGGTCGGACAGTTCCCAAACGAGATGATCCAGGGAAGATCGAAGATGGTGGATAACCTCTCCTGCGAGGATGCTAAAACGCAAGGGAGGATCACCATATGCATGATCCCGAAGTACCTTGAGGGCTTTGAGGTCGCTATCGGAGAACGATGGGTGTCGGCCCATCATTTTGATTCTCGGCAGGGGCGAGAGCAGAATAGCAATTTCGGTTTCGAGATTACGGATTGTCTGCTCGGCCCTTTTTAGCTTTTCATTTATTCCATTGAGAGATTTTGGCATAAGATTGGCCTATGAAGTCTAAGACCGAAGCTACAAACGAGTACACCAATTTCAGAGATGCATTGGGCAAGGTGCTCAAGGTGTCGCATTCGGAGATGCAACAGCGCATTCAGCAAGAGAAAGAACAAAAGCCCCCAGCTAAGAGGGCTTCTTCTTCGGGCCGCGCTTCTGAGTGTAAGGACTAATTCGCTGGACTGCCCTTTCCGGTTACTTCGGCGAACGTAAGACGCTTTCCAGCAACCTGCGATAGTGCAAGGTTGAAGCGGTCAGCATCCGTAACTTTGTGGTCTTTCCGTCCGCGATTGTTGAAACGAAAAACCTGTTCATCTACATAGCGAAACAAATGGAACGGCTCAACAGAGACGTACGTTCCGTGCAGGCCTCTTTTCAAAAGAGACCAGAAGTTTTCGATTCCGTTGGTGTGAACCTGACCGCGAACATATTCGTGCAAGTGATTCACAACCTCATGAACATACTTTTGCGCGAGACCATCGTAAGCAACGGCTTGGTCAGTAAACACCTTGGAACCATGTTGAACATGCTCAAGAATCGCATTCTGCAAAGTCTCGCGCTTGATGTTAGGAACCACACTCACGCGAACTTTGCGCGTCTCGCGGTCGAGGATTCCATGCACAGCAGTCTTGCCCGGAAGATTTCCTTTGTTCCCTGCATACGTGTGGTTCGGGAATTGGGAACGAATCTGTTGCAGTCGAACCTTGCGGCTCTTGTGCATGTTCTTTCCCTTTCCTCCGACAAAGGTTTCGTCAACTTCGACAGGCCCTCCGCTTCCTCCGAGCTTCTCAATAGAACCTTCGCTCAGAGCAAGACGCAGACGTTGCAGGATGAACCATGCGGACTTCTGAGTCACGCCGATGGTACGAGCAAGTTCGTAGCTGCTGATTCCGTTCTTGCAGTTAACGAGCATCCAGAGAGCGACAAGCCACTTATCAAGACCGATGGGCGAGTCCTCGAAGATCGTGCCCAGTTTCACCGTGAACTGTTTATGGCATTCCTTGCACTTCCAGCGCTTCTGAGTAGCAAGGTAGTAATGCTCAGTACCTTCGCAAGCGACACAGACAGGCCCATTAGGCCAGCGAAGGGAAGCAACGGTGTCAATGCAGGTCTGTGCGTCCGAAAAGTACTGGATGGCTTCCTGCAAAGTCTTGGGCTCATTGGCTTTACGTTTCATGATGGTGCAACTGTACAACTCTGAACGTGGTTAGTCAAGTATATTATTGCCTTTTGCGAGGCAATCAGAGATGGCTCAAAGCTCGCGATCGTTCTGACCAATTCCTTCAATGACGACTGCAGCGTTCAGATCCTTGACGGCGATTTCCCCGAAGAGGACGAGTAATGTCCGAGAGAGAAACCGTTCGCTGTTCTTGCTGTGGCCTCAATCAGTACAAGCGGGAATCGCAGAAATGCGGACGCTGTAAAGCCAGTTATGCTCCTAAGATTGAACAAGATGGGAGTCCGGCGAATCCTCCTTCGGTCTCTGGGGAGAGCTCCATTGCGGACCATGCCGGACTCCCTGTTATTGCTCGCAACGTCAAGTACTTCCGTCAGGCCTCAGGCATGAGCCAAAGGGATTTAGGCAGACGTTGTGGTCGAGTGAGAACATTTCTCTCCAAGGTCGAGCGCGGCCGTCATACACCAACCGTCAAGACACTTCAGAATCTGGCCCGTAACTTGGGAGTAACTCCCGGCGACTTACTGAACGAACGCGAGATAGGATTCCAGACCAACGACCCCTATCTACTTGAAATAACAGCCTATTTACCCCATCTCAACCCAAAGTACCGAGACTGCATCTTAGATTTTGTTCGTAAGATGGCAACCATCCGTGGAACCAGTCACTTGTCGGCACAACCCGATTATCCTGGACGAGAGCCCGAACACCGCGGCGCCGTCGCTGGTAGTGTGCTCGATCTGCGGTCAGGTGCTTGAGAGCGTGGTGCACAGCGCATCGGTTCTCGTTCGTGAGGAGCAAGCAGCATGATTATCTATCTAGGGCCAAGCGCAGTAGTCGCGATCGTTGGCATGATTGTCTTCTACGCCTCAAGCAATCAGAAGCACGTACGCATTGGAGAACTCGCCTTCTTTGCAGGCCTATTCACCTTCCTACTGCGTGCCGGTTCAGCCATAGGTATCAAGTAACCTTGTGCCCCTCGCTCCAGCCAAGCCCTGTAGGCACCCATCCTGTGGACGGTTGCAGCCCTGCAGCATACATGGCGCCAACCTACAACAATCACGCAAGGCTAACGACACCGCTCGTACAGCGAACGTCGCATGGCGTCAGTGGTACTGGACTCGTGACTGGAAGCGTAGAAGCAAGGCACAACGTCAACGCTCCCCCTTCTGTGCTGACCCATACGGAAGACACAAGGGCTTCCCAGTGCTAGGACAGCAGGCAGACCACATCATCCCTCATCGTGGCGATTGGGAACTGTTCGCAGACGACAACAACTTGCAAACCCTTTGTTCTCAGTGTGGAGCGGAAAAGACTGGACGCGGAGAGTAATGAATTTACCTGTTCATAAACGTGGCACGATGGATGTCATTGGTACTGCCATTGTTGATGACGATTACGCCGGGCTCGTCCATTACAAGTGGGTGTTCGACAAGGCCGGTTACGTCATGCGCAAGGCAGGCGGCAGGTGCACCTATCTGCACCACGTTGTATTGGGCACTCGACCCGCAGGATTGGTTAGTGATCACATCGACAGAGACAAGATGAACAACCAGACTTCTAACCTACGATGGGCTACCCACACAGAGAGCATGCTCAATCGTAACCCTTATGGTGCTTCCAGGTTCGCTGGGGTTGCGATCGATAAGATCAATCATAAGTGGAAGGCATGCTACAGGCTGTTGGGTAAAACTAGGAACGTTGGTTACTTTCATTCCGAAGTCGATGCAGCGCAAGCCTTTATATTCGATAAGTTTGTACAAGGGGTAGGGGGTACAACAAATCTCTAGCCCTCGGCCAAACGTACAC
>Ga0163163_10000973_pt1 | contig 24371 bp, 27 predicted proteins | sample S65metaG_FD_119766 | JGI IMG/M metagenome (GOLD analysis project Ga0163163, IMG submission 119766) | Switchgrass rhizosphere microbial communities from Kellogg Biological Station, Michigan, USA - S6-5 metaG | ecosystem: Host-associated > Plants > Roots > Rhizosphere > Soil | place: USA...
GACAATAGTGCATCTCTATTTGACCTTGACCTGACTCAACCAGTGGCGCTGGTATTTGGGAACGAGCACTCCGGTATCAGTGAGGAAATCTTGCCCTATACCGACGGCAGTTTTAAGATTCCACAGGTTGGCATTATTCAGTCACTGAACATTTCAGTGGCCTGTGCCGTTACTTTGTATGAAGCCTTTCGTCAAAAATCGCTTGCGGGGCACTATCAAAACCGTAAATTAAACGAAGAAATCGCCAGCCGCCTTTTTAAATCATGGGAACTTGGTTTCGATATCGACACATGAAGAACGCCATATTTATCACCCTTTTCTTGTTTGCTTTCCTGCAGGCCGATGCCCAACAGATCAGGCGCTGGAAAATCACGGATCTTGAAAATTATATTCAGCAGTCTGACTCCCCGCTGGTCGTGAATTTCTGGGCCACCTATTGCGTTCCCTGCAAAGAAGAGATTCCTTATTTCCAATCCATCACAAAAAAATACGCGAAGAAAAAACTGAAATTATTATTGGTTAGCCTTGATCTGAAGGCTGACTATCCGGAGAAAATCCTGGCATACATGCGGCAGGAGAAGATCACGGCCGAAGTGGTTTGGCTGGATGAAACCGACGCGGACTATTTCATTCCGAAAATTGACGCGCGGTGGGCCGGTGCATTACCCGCAACGCTACTAACGGCCAGGGGCATCGCAAGGCCAATTTTTTTCGACAAGCAGCTGAAGCCGGATGAGCTGGAAAAAGCCATTCAGAGAATCCTTCATCCCGATGAAGTGAAGCGTTCCAAATAAAAGCCACCCCGTGGTATGGGATGGCTTTTGTTCCTATCTATTGATTATTCCCCGCCTGCTCGTAATCTTGATTATGTCTGAAATCAATTAACTCTTTTAATAGAGCATCCAACACTCCTGGTCTCTTTCACCGTAATGTCTTTGCCTGAAATGAGCTCATCAATTGCCGATTTAAGAAACTCCCTTTTCACATCGCCCGCATCACCAGGGTTGTCGTCGATGGCTCCCTTGTAAACCAGCTTGCCTTTGGCATTGAATACAAAACACTCCGGCGTACGGCTGGCGCCGAACGCATCTGCTAACTCATTGTTTTTATCTACTGCATAAAACCATTGGTATTGCTGATTCCCTGCGTAATCCTTCATCGCCTGCAGCGATTCATCGTCGTTCCTGAATGCTTCATTTGAATTCAGCAAAACAACACCCAGATTTTTCTCCGCTGCATATTTGCAGATCGCTTTTGTGCGTTCCTGGTAGCCGCGCACCACGGGACACGTATTGCAGCTGAACATCACCAACAATCCATTGCTTTTGGCTTGTTCCTGCAGCGTAATTTCTTTACCGGAAACGTCTTTGAGTTTAACATTACCCTTTGGCAAATCAGCGCCGATGGCAAGCGAAGGTGGCGCGACGCTGAAGGCTGTCATAATGGTTGCAGCCAGTACACACGAATAGAGGAAAAAGCTTTTCATATTCAGTGGAGATAAGGTTAATGGTTAATGGTTCGCGCAGCTAAAGTAGAAACAAAAATGATTTTGAAAGCACCGCTTGTGTAAACTCAATGGAATTTAACATTGTGTTGACCATCTTCCTTTTCGCGGGCTCCGCGTTGTTCCGCAAGCATTTTGAGGGTATTGATGCTTACATTGAGTTCGAACCCGATTAGCAGCACGAGGGAACTGATGAAGATGAGTGACATCAGGATGAGCACGGTACCAATGGATCCGTAGATGCGGTTCATGTTTCCAAAATTCCTGATCCAAAATGAAAACAACGATAAAACCATCGTGATCAGCACTGTTGCGAGAATGGTGCCCGGCGAAATGATTTTCCATTTTTTCTTAATCGCAGGTGCATACCGGTAAATCAATCCGATGGAAAGGAAGAACAATGCTACAATCAACAACCAACGAATGGAATTGATCAGGGCTTTGGTGTTGGGATCGGTAATGTTCCAGATGCGGAACAACCACTTCAAAAAATTACCCTGGAAAATTAATAACAGGATGCACGCAATGAGAACGACAATCAACAATGAAGTGAGTCGGATGGCTGTCCAGCGAAACTTGAAAAAATTGCGATGCTCTTTGTGTACCGTGTGCAGCGAGCGGTCGAACGATCGCATGATGCCGATCATCGCATTCGATGAAAACAGGATAATGAGAAGAAAACCAAAAGAGAGCAAACCACCACGTGGCCTGGTGAAATCACGAATGAATTCTTCGGCGAGCTTGTAGGTGTTTTGGTTGGGCGTAATATCTTTTACCAATAAGAGCAATTCACGATTGAAATCCTTTGAAATGGGCATGTAGGGAACGAGGGTAAAAAGGAAGATCATCAACGGCGGAATCGCCATCAGCAGGTTGAATGAAATGGCAGCAGCACGCTCATTGAATCCGACCTTTCTAACCTGTTGCAGGAAAAATACGATCACGTCATACAGGGGAAGGCCTTCAAAGCCGGGCAGGATAATCTTTTTTGATTTCCCGGCGAGGAAACTGACAGGAGGAGAATTGACGATTAGTCTTTCCAGCTTGGTCATGGCGCATGAAAATATTACTTTATCATCAAACTGTCTAATGCCTGCTGGTAGGCTTTTGCATTCTTCAGGTGGTCCTGCTCATTACTTGCGAAATTGTGATAACCTGAAAAATCCGGTTTGGCGCAAAAGAATATGTAATCGGTGGCAGCCGCATTGAGCGTTGCGTCAATTGTTTTTTGTGATGGAATGCAAATGGGGCCGGGTGGGAGTCCCTCGTGCCGGTAAGTATTGTAAGGTGAATCCGCACTTGAATTGATATGATTGAAAGTAATCCGCTTGATGGAGAAATTCCGCAGTGCATATTTTACCGTGGGATCTGCACTCAGGCGCATTCCTTTTTTTAACCTGTTCAGGTAAACGCTTGCCATCGTTGGCATTTCGTCGTATTTATTGGTTTCTTCTTCGAGGATCGAAGCAAGCGTATAAACCTGTGTTTCCGATAAGCCAAGCCTGGATGCTTTTTGCTTGCGCTCGTCGGTCCAGAATTTCTGGCTTTCACCATATAGTCTTTTGAAAAGCCTCGGTGCAGTGGTATTCCAGTACATGGTATATGTGTTCGGAATTACAGCCGTGAGTGCTGTGTTGCTATCCAGTCCATATTTATGGAGAGAGTCTGCATTGTAGAGATACGAGAGAATGGCAGACGAATCACATTCCAGTTGTTTGCCGGCAAATCTGGCAAAGTCTTCCTTGGTCCTCATTTTAGTGATTACCATGTTCACGGGTGTCTGCCTTCCATTGTGCAACGTCCTGGTAAGTTGGAGCAAGCTTGTCCCTTGTTCAATTTCGTATTTACCAGCTTTCAGCTTCTCTGGAATTTCCATTCGTTTGGCCATCCACTTAAAAACGGTCTGATTTTTTAATACATGGTCACGCTCAAGCGTGCTAAGCAATTCATCAAAATTTGCGCCTGTGGGAATGTAGAGCTCATATTTCTTTCCCGCGAATGAAGTGCCCGAACCGAAGACAGCCCAGGCCAGGTACGCACCAATCACAAGGATAAGAAGGAGGGTGGAAAGCAGTATTTTTTTTATCATATGGGAGACGGTGGATCGTGCAAAATATAAGAAAAAACCCTGCCAGATTAAGCAGGGTTTCTTGAATTATTTGGGCGTGTAACCGATCCTTATGGCTTGGCGGGCGTCTGCTGAGCAGGCGTATTCGGTTGGCTGGCCGGCGTCTGAGCGGGAGATTGTTGATTTGTGGGCACTTCCCTTACAGGGTTACTACCACTGGAAGAACCACCGCCCATGAACATAGAGCTCACCAGGCAGAGCACACCCACGATAATCGCAAAAAGCCAGGTGCCTTTTTCAAGCACATCTGTGGTTTGCTTCACACCCATAAACTGATTGCTGAAACCGGCGATATTGCCAGAAAGACCACCGCCTTTGGGGTTTTGGATCAATACGATCAAACCGAGCAGGCCACAAGCCACAATGATGAGAATCAAAAACAAAATCGTCATATCACACTACTTTAATTTCGTCAATTTTCGCTGCAAAATAAGCTGATTTCTGGGGATTGAGCAAACTTAATTTTTGGTACACTTCAATGGCTTTATCCTTCAAACCCTGCAACAACAATACTTCCGCCATCGTTTCGGTCAATATTTCGCGGGATTGATTTGAAGTTTCGGCTATTCGCTGGATTTTCTGATCAGCTACATCGTTGGGTGCAATTTGCGTCTCTTTCGGTTGCAGGCGTTTCATGGTCTTCAGCCATTCCGTAAAGCTTTTCAGTTTCTGTCCCAATCGGTCACCTGTTTCTTCAGCCTCAGACAATTTTATCCCCTGCGATGCAAAATAATCTGTTGTAAATAGCGGCTCTATGGGAATCAGGGCTTCATCGGGAGCGGCAGCAATTTCTATTTTGGGTTGATGGACTTGTGGGGGAGGCGATAATTCTGCTTCTATTTCAGGAGTAACATGAGATTCGAAATCAGGATTGATGAGTTCCGTTTCGGATTCCTGTGCATGACTTCGCTCATGTTCGTCGACAAAAGATTCAGTTAGTTCTTCGTCAATAATGGGCGTTTCTGTCGCAATTATTTCAACCGGGTTCGATTCTAAAACAGGCTCTTCAATTTCTACGCTTTCTTCGACCACCGGTGATGTTTCGATTGGTTGTTTGGCAGGTTCAGGTGCTTTAATACGTTCCTCACGCGGCTCTTCAACATATTTATCCAGGTTCATCTGCCAGTTCAGCCAATAGGGATTGGTGAAAAAAATCGCAGTCTTTGCCGCCTGTTCCGGGTAAGCACTGTGATGATCAAGCTTCAGTTTACGTGCATACATGAACTGGGTGATGGGAAAATACGGATACTCCATTGTCATTCGTTTCAACTGCTCTGTATCCAATTGCTGCCAGTTCTTGCTGTTGAACAAGGATTCCATCATATGATGCCAATGACTGTTCATGCGGTTAAGATACGATGCCCTCACCAGTCGGAAAATATTTTGTTGAAGATCTCGTCGCTCACGTTTTTCACAATGTCATCCATCAGCCCGGCTTCGGCCTGTGTGAGCGTGATGTTTGCGGAGAATGGAAAACTTACCGTGACATCACTTTCCTTACTTTTTTTCTCGTCCATCCGGTTTTTGAAAATTACATGAACCGAAACATTCAGGTTATTACTTGCGGTTTGTTGGTTTGAAATGCCCGAGGTTACGGCTTCATAACTGCTCACATATCCACCAATTTCATATTGTGCATCATCCGTGGTCATCAGCGTGAGCTTGGTCTGGCTAATAATTTTTTGTTTCAACCGGTCTGTCAGCGCCGGACTCAGCTGCGGATTCACGTAACGGGCGTGGTTTTCGATATACAATACACGAATGGTCTTGACCTCCGGAGGTATGGATGCATTCTTGAATGAATACTTACAACTGGAATAGTTGAAAAGCGTCATCACCACGCATGCGGCGAAAAATAATTTGAGTTTGAAGAAAAACATGCTGCGCATAATCATTCGTTGATATCGTATTCTTTCAACTTGCGGTAAAGCGTTCTTTCACTGATGCCAAGATCGGAAGCGGCGTCTTTTCTTTTCCCCTTGTGCTTCTTAAGCGCCTTCTCAATCAGCTCTTTTTCCTTGTCCATGATGTTGAGTGATTCCTCAACGTCTTCGTGATCGTGTATGTCATCGTTGTTGATAACAGGCTGTCCTGCTTGCATAAACGAATTCGTTGCAACCGACTGCTGCGGAATCTCAGCGGGATGCTGGTAATCCCGCACCAGGTTCTCCCTCGCAAAATTAGCAGCTGCAGCTGTTCCGCCGGGATTCTGCATAATTTCCACAAACATTTTTTTCAGCTCCGTCACGTCTTTCTTCATATCGAAGAAAAGCTTGTATAAAATTTCTCTCTCGCTGTTGAATTCAGCGTGACTCACGGTTCCATTTCCACCCGCCAATACAGGCAGCCTGCTCAGATTGTTTTCAGGGATGAACCTGCTCAATTCGCGCGAGTTCACATTCTTGTCGGTAGATAATACGGAGACCTGCTCAGCAATATTCTTCAATTCCCGCACATTGCCCGGCCAGGAATAATTAATTAACAGATTTTTCGCCTCCTCATCAAGCTGCACAGGTGCAGTCTTGTATCGCTCTGCAAAATCCACCGCAAATTTTCTGAAAAGGAGGGGGATATCTTCTTTCCTGTCTCTTAAAGAGGGCACCCTGATGGGTACTGTGTTTAATCGATAATACAGGTCTTCGCGAAACTTGCCGGCCTGTGTAAATTCCAACAGGTCTTTGTTTGTTGCGGCAATGACGCGAACGTCCGTTTTTTGGACCTTCGATGAACCTACCCTGATGTATTCTCCGGCTTCCAATACGCGAAGGAGTCGTGCCTGTGTACCCAGCGGCAATTCGCCAATCTCGTCCAGGAAAATCGTACCACCGTTGACGGTTTCGAAATAGCCCTTTCTGAAATCAACCGCACCGGTAAAGGATCCTTTTTCATGTCCAAATAATTCAGAGTCGATGGTTCCTTCCGGAATGGCACCGCAATTGACGGCAATAAAAGGATTGTGTTTCCGCGCTGAAAGTGCGTGAATAATTTGCGAGAAGGCTTCTTTACCTGCGCCACTTTCGCCATAAATTAAAACGGTGAGATCAGTGTTAGCAACCTGAACGGCCACCTGCAACGCGTAGTTGAGGGCTGGTGAATTACCAATTATTCCAAATCTGTTCTTTATGCTTTGAAGTTCCATGTTACCTGTACCGGTCCTGAATTCATCGCTTACCCGTAACCGTTATTAGTTAAGGGGTTCGCCAATAGCCGTTCCGATCAGTGTTGCCTGCGTATGACCAGTGATTTTAACCCAGGCATAGTCACCTATGGCATAGTTGCCATGTTCTTTCGGAAATACAACCATTTTATTCTGGCTGTTACGACCTTTCCAATCTGTTCCGCTTTTTTTGCTGTCGCCTTCAATCAAAACCTTGAAGACTTTGCCAACATCGCCATTGTTGCTCATTGCAGAAAGTTTTCCCTGCAGCGCTACAATCTCCTGCAAACGCCGTTTCTTCACTGACTCCGGTATATCGTCTTCATACCTTCTGTGCGCCAGCGTACCTGGCCTTTCACTGTAGAAAAACATATAACTCATATCGTACCTGCTGTACGACATAATTTCAAGTGTATCCTGGTGGTCAGCATCGGATTCGGTGCAGAATCCTGCGATGATGTCTGAACTGATTCCGCAGTCGGGAATGATTTCACGAATGCGATCCACTTTTGCCTTGTACCACTCCCTTGTGTAGGTACGGTTCATCAATTGCAAAATGCGTGTTGATCCGCTTTGCACTGGCAAATGGATATAGCGGCAAATATTTTCATGCGAATTAATCGCATGTAATACATCGTCTGTAATGTCTTTTGGGTGTGAGGTGCTGAAACGCACGCGAAGCAGGGGAGAAATTTCTGCCACCATCACCAGGAGCATGGCGAAGCTCACCGGCCTGGGATCTGCATCACTTACGAAATAATAGGAATCAACATTCTGGCCCAGCAGGGTTACTTCTTTAAATCCCTGTTCGAAAAGTTCCCTGCATTCCCGAACAATGGATGCTGCGTCCCTGCTTCTTTCGCGGCCCCTGGTAAAGGGTACCACGCAGAATGAGCACATGTTGTTGCAACCCCGCATAATACTCACAAAGGCCGTTACGCCGTTGCTATCGAGCCTCACGGGCGAAATATCGGCATAGGTTTCATCCCTGCTAAGTAGCACGTTTACGGCCTTCTGGCCTGTTTCTGCTTCTTCAATGAGGTTTGGAAGCGTTCTGTAGGCATCCGGTCCAACCACCAGGTCAACCAGCTTTTCTTCTTCAAGGAGTTTTGATTTGAGGCGTTCAGCCATGCAGCCCAATACACCAACAAGAAGTCCCGGATTACGGCGCTTCATCTTCTTGAATTCCGTTAGTCTTTTACGGACGGTTTGTTCTGCTTTTTCCCTGATTGAGCAGGTATTCAATAGGACCAGGTCTGCAGCTTCGGCATCCCGGGTGGCGCCAAAACCCGCCCCGTTGAGGATAGAGGCCACAATTTCGCTATCGGAAAAGTTCATGGCGCAGCCATAACTCTCAATGAAGAAGCGCTTCCGATAAGTATTGGGGTCTTTTTCAAAGGGAGCAAAGGCTTCACCCTGCCTGCTTTCGTCATGTTCTTTTGTAGTTACCAAATCAAACATCAGGAAAACTCAATTAAGGCTGCAAATATACGGAAATGTGATAAACAGAATGACAGTTTGGCAGAACTGCGGAGGAGCGTGGAGGTTGATAAATAAATCACCCCGACAACATGTGATTATCGGGGTGAACAAGCTTTTTACGGTGGCTGTGAGGCTTTAGTTCATCTTTAGGTAGGGATTCTTCGGTTTGGTTTCAAGGGATTCTGGGTCAGTTTAATTCAGTGGGATTTTGGAAGGTTTTCAGGAATTGGTCAGGTTTTCAGGGGATTTTTGGTTTTTGGGATTCAGTGGCTCTTCAGGGATTTGGGTTAGGGTTTATAGGCTTGGAGGTGTTTCGGTTTAGGGTCTTTCTCAGGGTTTAGGATCGATCTTTCAGGATTTTGGGCTTAGGTGGTTTAGGGACTAAAGGGGTATCGGATTTGGGTTGTTTTCTTATTGGATACTGACAGAACAAAGATGGGGATTAAGTTCCAGCGGTTTTTTAATATTCGCCAGTTGTGAAGGATGTGTCGATTTTTGGGTGGAAATGTCCGATAAACGGAGTTCCTAGTTCTTAGTTCTTACTTCCTGGTTCTTGGTTGGGGTATAACCAGGAACCAGGAACTAAGAACCTGGAACTTGAAAAGAGCGGAAAACGGGACTCGAACCCGCCACCTATAGCTTGGGAAGCTATCGTTCTACCAGATGAACTATTTCCGCATTGGTATTGTAAATCTAGCCTTTTTTATCAACCAACTATTTTCAGCCGGCACCAGCCATCCGGATTTCAAGGTTACCAGATCCTGCAGCGTATTGTTGAAGAATGGCGTTTCAGGACGAATAAAACCGTCATCAATGGCGGCCTGCAAACCGTTCAATGGAACCAGCACAATCTCTCCCTTTACAAGGAAAGCCAGCGATTGCCAGTCAAAAAGCTTCACATTGAACTGTTGCTCCAATTGCTTGATCAATCGCACCGAACTATCGGTACTGCATCCACTAACTCCCGTAGCGGACTCATCCGCAATCAATACAACGAACCTGGAATGAAGCACCTTTCCAAAACCCTTTACGGGCGTTCCATGTGATTGCCAATCGCCTGAGAAGCGTTGAAGTATTAGATTAATCTCATTTTCTTCCGAGGGGGAAAATTTACGATCCGACTGGTAAATCCAAACCTTCGAATCATCAGAAAAATCTTTCGGCAGCAGCACGGCGTAATCTGTATTCATGCTGCGAATTTACGAAAAGATCAGGCGCTTTACTGCCGCGTAATTTCAAGCAGTTCTGCACCATACATTTCTCCATTGCTGAACTTGCCGTGGCGGATTTTGTTTAAATCGTCTTTAGAGTAGGAGAGTAGATTCTCAGTTTCGTAGTGATCAAGCAACACGTCTGTAATTCCCCATGCGACAAGCTTGCCGCGATAAAAAAATACAGTGCTCTCGTTCATGTCCGCAACTTTATAGTAACGGACCCAACGCTCGCCCTGCGTGTTCCTGAATTTAACTTTGTATACATCTCCCACCTGGGGAGCATTGAAGAATTTATTGATGGTTTCAGCCCGTTCAGAACGCACATGCTGCAGGTAGATGAAAAGAAATACTGAAATACAGAAAACAATGATGAGTGCCTTTTTTGGATAGCTCATAAGGAAGGTTTAAGTTTTAAGCCAAAGGTCAAAGCTTCGGGTTTCGGATGCTGGTTTTATACCATCTTATGACGAAGAAATAAATATTTTATTGCCTGCTGGCCAGCAAAATCGATTAGCATTCAGATTAGATCGATGAAGCGATCAATTCCGCGATATCCATCACCCTGACACTGTCTTCCTTTTCCCTGGCCTTTACGCCGTCGGTAAGCATGGTATTGCAGAAGGGACACGCGGCCGCGATAACGCTGGCGCCGGTGTCGATGGCCTCGCCTGTTCTTTCAAAATTGATTCGCTCAGTGCCCTTTTCCTCCTCCTTGAACATCTGCGCGCCTCCAGCACCGCAACAAAGGCCCTTTGACCTGCATCTCTTCATTTCAATCAGCTCAGCATCCAATGCCTCTAAAACCTTCCGGGGAGCCTCATAAATGCCATTCGCCCTCCCCAGGTAACAACTATCGTGGTAGGTAATTTTTTTTCCTTTGAAGGAACCGCCTTCCTTAATCCTGATCCTGCCTTCGTCTATTAATTGCTGTAAGAAAACGGTGTGATGCACCACTTCATACTTTCCGCCCAATTCGGGGTATTCATTTGAAATGATGTTGAAGCAATGCGGGCAAGCCGTTACGATTTTTTGTATGCCATAATTGTTGAGCGTTTGAATATTCTGATAGGCCATCATCTGAAACATAAACTCATTACCAGCCCTGCGTACAGGATCGCCTGTACACATTTCTTCGGCGCCCAGGATAGCGTATTTGATACCTGTTTTTTCCAATATCGTTGCAAATGCTCTCGTAATCTTTTGTGCGCGCTGATCATAGCTCCCTGAACACCCTACCCAAAAGAGTACATCGGGTTTTTCACCCTTTGCAAATAGTTCTGACATCAGGGGTACTTGCATTTTTCAATTTTGTGTAAATCTAAAAGATTATGTTGGAAATTCTTAAATCGCAATCCCCTTGCAACCTGGAGAAGTATTTGGAAGTCTGAATTTAGTGCGACTTGTAAGGAATTTTAGAATTTGTCGTCATTACTAGGATATTTTAACAATGAGCGGTCATATTTTTGCACGCATGCTAACAATGAAAAGATATCTATTGATTACCGCCACCCTGCTGAATGCAGGTTTGATGATGGCGCAAAAACTAACGCCAACGGATGAGGGATCTACCATCAAATTCACCATCAAAAATTTTGGCGTAAATGTGGGTGGAAGTTTTGGAGGAATGACCGGTGATATCAATTTCGATCCCGCTTCTTTGCAAAGTGCTTCCTTCAATGTGAGTGTGGATGCAAATACCGTAAATACGGGCATAGAATTACGTGATGAGCATCTCCGCAAACACGAATATTTCGATGTTCAAAATTTTCCCCGAATCAAATTCACTTCCACAGAAGTGTCAAAAGGGAGGAAAGATGGATCATACGTGGTTGCGGGGAAACTCACCATTAAGGACGTCACCAAAGATATTTCCATTCCCTTTACTGCCACCACCAAAGAAAATGGTTACCAGTTTGAGGGCGAATTTAAAATCGACAGGAGGGATTACAATGTCGGTGGCGGAAGCTTAACGCTATCCGACAATGCGACCATTCATCTCTCAGTTTTCGCAAAAAAATAAATCCTTATATTAGGTTAGATGAATTCAGGAACACACCAGTTGCAACATGCCGTAAAAACAGTTCTTGTGCAGTTATCGGCAACCATCAGTGAACTCACTATGGAAGAGTATGGTCAGCCCTGCAGCAATCTTTTCGGGAATACGATTGGCCAGCATGTACGTCATATCATCGAGCTTTTTCAATGCCTTGAGAAAGGATACGATTCTGGTATAATCAATTATGAAAAGAGAAATCGCGACAAGTTGATCGAAACAGACCCTAAACTGGCCTGTCTGATGCTGCCTGAAATACATACCGCTCTCGTAAAACCCAATCGTGATTTAATACTGGAGGCAAGTTATGATGAACATAACCAGGGGTACCTGCAAATTCACACCAATTTTGAGCGTGAAATTGCCTACAATCTTGAACATACCATTCACCATATGGCATTGATTCGGGTAGGCGTAACCGAGGTATCGGCGTTGACGCTTCCGGAAGAATTTGGTGTTGCTCCCTCCACTGTCAAGTATCGCAAAGCATGTGCACAGTAACCTTCATTCCGTCCAACGGAAAAGTTTTCATTACCTCCAATCGTGATGAAAAGCATTTTCGTGAAACCGCGAAATATCCATTACCGTTTCTGCGAAAAACGGGTACGCTTGTTTATCCGCGAGATGGCGATGCCGGCGGCACGTGGGCGGCATTGCACGAAAATGGAAATGCTGTCGTTTTTTTGAATGGTGGCCTGGTTCCCCACCATCCCAATCCCCCTTATCGAATCAGTCGTGGATTGGTGCTCATTGAAATCCTGGATGATTCTCAGCCTTACATGAAATTTCTGGAAATGGAGCTTGATGGCATTGAACCTTTTACAGCCATCATTTGGGATCATCGCGAATTGTATGAATGCCGCTGGGACGGCTTTAGAAAATACCCATCTTACCTCAATGCGGAGATGGCCCATATCTGGTCTTCCGTTACACTTTATGACGAAGTCGCCATTAACAAGCGGCAATATTGGTTTGACTCCTGGCGGAAGACGGTTATCGATCCCACGATGTCGGAAATCCTGCATTTTCACCAGTTCACAGGCGAAGGCGATGACCACAATGATTTGCTGATGAATCGCGACGGGCATGTTTTCACCGTTAGTATTACTGCCATGGAGCTATCGCCCAAAAAGGGAATAATAAAATATTTGGATCTTATCCGTAACCGGTCTTATTTGCAGCAGCTCAATTTCACAAAATCTCCGGTTTCGCCATAATGAATTCATTCCAGCGTATTCTTCACAGGCCATTCTTCATTAAACTTTTTAACTGGGAGTACTGGAGTTTCAACGCCGTGTATGGCTGGATCTTACCAATATGGTTTTGCTTGTGTTTGCGGGCACGCTCATTCTTCTTCTTTTCGTCTTCCAATCCAAGAATTGAAAATGGTGGCTTTCTGCTTGAAAGCAAAATGAAGATTTATGATCTGATCCCACCTGAATATTATCCTGCAAGCATTTTGGTCAAGCCCGGGGAAGCAGGAGCGGAGGTGATTCGTCGCGTGAAAGAAAGAGGCATTCGATTCCCGCTGATCGCGAAGCCCGATATCGGCGCGCGCGGAAGGGGTGTAAAGATTATAAATGAAGAGGAAGACCTCATTCCTTACCTGAAACATTTTCCCTTTGACATGGTAGTGCAGGAGCTGGTAAATTATGAAAATGAGATCGGCATTTTCTATTACAGGTATCCTTCGGCATCGGCAGGGAAAATATCCGGTATCGTAGGCAAGGAGTTTCTGAGTGTAAAGGGCGACGGTGTAGCCACTGTTGAAGAATTACTCGCCAAAAATAAGCGTGCAGTGATGCAAATGCCTGTACTAAGAAAATCATTGGGTACAAAAATGCAGGAGGTTCTGCCGGCAGGAATTGAGGAAACGCTGGTTCCTTATGGCAACCATGCGCGTGGTTCATTGTTCCTCGATTTCGGTCATTATATCGACGCCGAACTGGAATTGTTCATTAATAAAATCTGCAACAGAATTCCGGATTTCTATTTTGGGCGACTTGATATTCGTTATGAAAGTATCGAAGCGCTGAAGCAGGGCAAATCCTTTTCCATCATCGAATTGAATGGTGCAGGTAGCGAGCCGACACACATGTATGATCCAAAACATGGATTGTTTTATGCTTGGAAAGAAATCATACGACATTGGGTATTGCTCTGGAGAATCAGCAGGCAAAACCACAAGCGTGGCATTCCCTACATGTCATACAGCGATGGCATCAAAATGCACCGCGACACCAGGGCCTACGACAAATTGCTGGCGCAGGCAACCGAACAGGAAATGACCGCGCCGAAATAGATATCAGGCCCCGCCTCGGCGGGGCCCGCTCGTGCCCTATTTGTCCATTTCAAAAAAGGTTCTATATATTCGACCGATTTTAGATTTCCATTCCACCGCCGATGCCTCAACTTCTCAGGGTTTTCTTTACAGGAATGATGATCAGCTTTCTGGGCACACTGCCATTGGGAACGCTGAACGTTGCGGCCATGCAGATTTCGGTCAGTGATGGCATCAGACCCGCCCTGTATTTTTCAATGGGAGCATTGCTTGTTGAAGTGGCATACGTGAGAATTTCCCTGGTTGCGATCGATTGGGTTCGGAAGCATAAAAATATTTTCGTTTTTCTCGAATGGCTGACACTTATTATTATCATCGCGCTTGCAGTCTCCAGTTTTGTAGCTGCAACGGGATCAAAGGGAGCGAAAAATGTGATCCTCTCCAATACGATGCACCGTTTTTGGCTGGGTACGGCCATGAGCGCGGTTAACCCGATGCAGATCCCGTTTTGGTTTGGCTGGAGCAATGTGTTGTTTAGTCGGCAGGTGTTGATGCCGCGAAGGAATTTTTATAATTCATATATCTCAGGAATTGGTATTGGTACTTTCATTGGTCATTGCATTTTTATTTTCAGTGGACGACTGATGGTGGAATGGCTGAATGCAGGACAACACCTTATTCAATGGATCATCGGAGGCATCTTTTCAATTACTGCAATTGTGCAGGGATGGAAGATGTACAAGCATCGTGATGCAATAAGCAAGAGTTTTTAGTTTATGGTTTCGTGCGCACACACACAAACCATCCAAAATCCACTATCTGAAATCTTTATCTACAATCTACAATCCAAAATCTAGTATGGATCGTCAACTCAACAGAACCCTTGGACTCAATCTTGTCATCGTTATGGTGATTGGCAATATTATCGGTTCAGGGGTGTACAAGAAAGTGACGCCGATGGCTGCTGAATTGCATTCATCAGGCTGGGTGTTAGTGGGCTGGATTTTAGGAGGAATCGTAAGTCTTTTTGGCGCACTTTCGAATGCAGAGGTTGCAGGATTGCTGGCCGGCACTGGTGGGGAATATGTTTACTACAAAAAAATCTACAATCGTTTTTTTGCATTTCTCTTCGGATGGTCGCTGTTCTCAGTTATTCAAACCGCGGCTATTTCTTCCCTGGCATACGTGTTCGCGCAATCGCTGAATAGTATTGTGTCCCTGCCACCCGTGCTGGAAAGCTGGTCGGGATTCCATATTCTCGGTGTCTTCTATCCGTTCCAGGATTTCAACGTGAAGCTCACAGCAATTATCCTCATTGTTATACTAACCTGGATCAATAGTCGCGGAATCAAAACAGGAGCAGGCTTCAGCTCTTTTCTGTTGCTCCTGGTCTTCGCAGGCCTTTTTACAATTATCATTTTCGGACTAAGCAGTCATCAGTCCGATCTAAAGCAGGTGGTGGATTTTCATACCACGGATGGCTCAAATGTTACCGCGGGTGCGATGTTCACAGCCATGCTCGCTGCCTTCTGGGCTTACCAGGGCTGGGCCGCCATTGGTTATATTGGCGGCGAAGTGAAGAACGCGCAGCGGAATTTACCCATCGGTATTATGATTGGAATTTTTATTGTGATTGCGATCTACCTGCTTGTAAATATTACCTATCTCTCACTGTTACCAGTAACCGAATTGGAACAGATGTACAAGACCCAAAACAGCATCGCCGCCATAGAGGCTGTGAGGGCTTTTTGGGGAGCCAATGGCGCGATATTCATTTCAGTACTTATTGCCGTAACCACATTGGGATCTGCTCACGCAACTATTCTCACCAGCTGTCGCACTTATTTCGCCATGGCCCGGGAAGGATTGTTTTTTGCGCCGGTCGCAAAATTGAATGAAAAGCATGCGCCATCCCAATCACTCTATTACCAGGGTGTGTGGGCAGTGATTCTTGTTTTGTCTGGCACATTCGACCAGTTGACAGACATGATCATTTTTGCCGTATTCATTTATTACGGTGCAACAACATTCGGTGTATTTATCCTTCGCAAAAAAATGCCTGATGCACCAAGGCCCTATAAAGTGTGGGGATACCCGGTTGTTCCTGCCCTGGTGATTGTTTTTTGTATCATTCTCTTCTTTAATACGATCATTTCCCGCCCCAGGGAGGCAGCCATTGGTATGGCTTTGATGCTCAGCGGGGTACCGTTTTATTTCCTGTTTTTGAAGAAAAATAAGCAGGTCATCACGTAGCCGGCTAAGCGCTGTTTACGGCGGCTGTCCGAACAGGTTAGTAGTTGGCAGCCAATGCTTTAACAAGGCATGTAAAACCCCCGTTAATGAGGTAAAATGGATACTAAAAACCCTCATTTCCCGTTTTAAACTTTCTGCATGGTGCATGGTCTGACTATGCGATTCATTAAATCCCAATGTATGAAAACAACTAGATTTCTGTTATTAGGCGCCGGCGCTGTTCTACTTTCAGGCCTGGCCTTTATTTCCTGCAAAAAAGATAGCAATCCTAAGAGCAATGCTTCCGATGTTGAGATCGCAGAAAGCACTACCGTTGCTGAGTCCGACTTCAACGATGTGGCGATACTGGTTGACCAGGCGGCCATTTCGGGTTCAGTCAATTATCGCGTAGCCAATGGTTCCGCTACATGGGACCAGGCGGGAACGCTTGGCTCAAACTGTGCAACTGTTAGTCTGGATACTGTGAGTGCGACTCACACTATCGTGATAGATTTCGGTGCTTCTAATTGCCTTTGTAACGACGGTCGTTATCGCAGGGGTAAAATCCTCGCGTCTTACACAGGATGGTATCGCGCCCAGGGCACCGTGATTGGAATCAGTTTCGATAATTATTTTGTAAACGATTTTCAGGTGAAAGGAACCAAGACCATTACCAACCAGGGGAAAAACCAGGCTGGGCATACTGTATATGCGATCCAGGTAGATGGTTCAATTACGAAACCCAATAATGGTGGTACAAGCAGCTGGACTTCTACCCGTCAACGCGAATGGACGGCCGGAGAGGAAACACTTTCATGGGCAGACGACGAGTATTCAATCACCGGTACTGCCAGTGGTACAACTTATAGTGGTGTGTCTTATTCCATTACAATTAATAAGCCGCTCGTGCGCAAATTGAGCTGCAAGTGGTTTGAAAGCGGCTCGTTTTCGGTTACCCCACAGGGTGAGGTTGCGCGGACCCTTGATTTCGGCAATTCAGGTTGTGATGCTAACGCCACTTTTTCGATTGTAGGAATTAATATTCCTGTGATACTTCCTTAGAAATCCTATTTTAATGATAGATTGTTCAGTCCTTCGCCCAATCATCCCTTTGATCAGGGGCAAATTTCCAGGGCGCAAAATTATTTTCAACGTTACTGAACATGGTATTCCATTCCTGGGGAGCATTGCTTTCTTCCATCACAAGCGAACGCCTCAGTTCGAGGATGATCTCGAGCGGACTGATGCTGACCGGACATTCTTCCACGCATGCATTGCAGGTAGTGCAAGCCCTTAATTCTTCAACGCTGATGTAATTATGCAGGAGGGTTTTGCCATCATCCTTGAAATTGCCATTGGCGTTGATGTTACGACCAACTTCCTCCAGCCTGTCCCTGGTGTCCATCATAATTTTTCGGGGGGATAACAATTTGCCTGTGAGATTGGCGGGGCAGGCAGCAGAGCACCTGCCACATTCGGTACAGGAATAAGCATCAAGCAGGTTTCTCCAGCTCAGGTCGAAAACATCTTTAGCGCCGAATTTTGCCGGAGCTGGCGCTGCATTCGTAGCAAGCTCTGGCTTCATGGCATACAACACTTCCTGCTGAACCACCGGCATATTTTTCATCTTGCCTTCCGGTTCCAGTCTTGCATAATAGGCGTTGGGAAATGCAAGCAGGATATGGAGGTGTTTGGACCAGGGCAGGTAATTCAGAAAGGCCAGAATTCCTGTAATGTGTAGCCACCAACAAGCCCTTTCCAGAAGGGCCAGTGAAGGAGAAGACATACCCTGTAATGCTGTGCCGATCCAGCCAGAAAGGGCAAAACCGGATTGCTGATTGTGATTGATATAATGACCATATCCGCGTGATTGAAGAACTCCATCCGCCGCATTCATCGTAAGGAATAGGGCCATCAATAAGATCTCTGTGATCAGGATGTAGTTTGCGTCTGAACGTGGCCACCCGTCGAGATCATGACTGATAAATCTTCTCAGCTTGAGAATATTTCGCCTGCACAAAAAAATAACGCAAGCCAGCAACACGCCAATAGCGAGAAATTCAAATGCATTGATCAAAAAGACATACAAGCCACCCATCCAGGGTTCAAAGAGTCGATGTGTACCCAACACGCCATCCAGTACGATTTCAAGTACCTCGAGATTGATGATGACAAAGCCCGCATATATCACAAAATGCATGACGGCTACAAGTGGATTTCGAAACATCTTTTTCTGACCGAATGCCAGCAGCATCACATTACTCCATCGCTGACCCTTATTATCGCTGAAATCTTCGTCCTTTCCCAGCAAAATATTTCTCCTGATCTCCATGATTTTCTTTGAAAAAAAATAGACAGCAGAACCGAAGAGAATGATGAAAAGTATTTGCTGTAGCCAATGCATAGCTGATCAGGATTGTGCTGACTAAGATAAGCTTTGGTGATGAATTGTTTTATTCATTTAGTACCATTAGTTTTGGTAGCCTAATCAAATCAAATGAAGAATTATATTCTCAGCCAGGCCATGTGTGAACGAAAACTGGAACGGATGGCGTACGAAATTGCAGAGCAGAATGTAGATGAAAAGCAAATCATCCTTGCCGGTATCAGGGAGAACGGAGAAATTATTGCGAATCTCCTGAAGGATTTGCTTGCAAATATATTTCCTGGCGAAGTGGATGTGATCAGCATAAGTCTCGATAAACGTAATCCGGGAGAAATAAACCTGAGTCGCAACTTGAACTTCAATGACATGGTCGTTATCGTCGTTGATGACGTGGCCAATAGTGGCAAGACCATGCTCTACTCAATTAAACCATTTCTTGCTTTTCACCCCAGGAAAATACAAACCCTTGCACTGGTGGAAAGAAGCCACAAGGCCTATCCTGTGAAGACTGATTATGTTGGCATCAGCCTGGCTACGACGCTGCAGGAACACATATTCGTAGAAGTTAAACATGGGAAGCTCGGCGGCGCCTGGCTGGAATAGCAATTCAGGCCCTTTTGTTTACTTTCGCAGCATGACGAACGAAAAAGCCGTTGCCGAAAAACTTCTGCAGATCAATGCAATCAGGCTGAGTCCGGATGAGCCTTTCACCTGGGCCTCGGGCTGGAAAAGTCCCATTTATTGCGATAACCGGAAGGTCCTTTCTTTCCCATTCAGCCGCGACTTCATCAAAAGCGAGATGTGCAACCTGATTTTCGAACAGTTCCCGGAGGCAAACCTGCTATCGGGAGTGGCTACCGCGGGCATTGCGTGGGGCGCAATGGTAGCTGATCAGCTTAAGCTACCCTTCATTTACGTTCGTCCTAGGCCGAAAGAACACGGCCTGGGTAACCAGATTGAAGGTGCTTTTGAGAAGGGACAGAAGACTGTTGTGATTGAAGACCTGATTTCTACCGGAAAAAGCAGCCTGCAGGTGGTGGATGTGATGAAAGAGGCCGGATTGGACGTTATAGGTATGGTTTCAATATTTACCTACGGGTTCGATGTGGCACGCCAGGCCTTTGATAAGGCCGGTCTTCCATATAAATCGCTCACTAATTATGAAACACTGATCAGTCTCGCTATCGAAAAGGGGATTGTAACCTCCGATCAGCAACAGACATTGTTAAATTGGAGGGTGGATCCCGCTCACTGGCAGGCAAATTGAGCCCTTTTTTGTAGATTTGGTTACTATGAAACAATTAAAGTTATTCGCCCTGTTCCTGGCAGGCTTTGTCCTGTCTGCCACGGCCCAGCAAAAGAAACCCGTTACTGTTAAGATCAATACACCCACCGTTCAATGCGATGAGTGCAAAAAGCGCATCGAAAATTTTCTGAAATATGAAGATGGTGTAACCAAGGTGGATGTAAACTACAAAAGCAAGGTGACGGCTGTCACTTTTTTGCCCGACCAAACCAATATCGAGAATGTAAAGACCGGTATTGCGAATGTTGGCTACGATGCTGACGACGTAAAGGCAAACGAAGACTCCTATAAGAAGCTTCCTACCTGCTGCAAGCGGCCTGAAGATGGGGGCGGGCATAAGAAGCCCTAGCAGATTTTAGATTGTAAATTGTGGATTGCGGATCGGCTATTGAAATAGCTTCAATTCCTGCATTCCCTCATATCTCACAGGAATGGTTACATAGAATCCTGAACGGCCAACTTTGGCGGTTCCTTCAAGCCTTAATTTAACCTCCCTCACGCCGAGTACGGCGAGCGCATTTCCAAGGATATTTTTTGTGTCAACTTTGACCCATACGGGTAGGGTAAACGTATCGAGTTTGGGAATATCAAATGTCGAATCAAGAGTGCTATGCCCGAAATATTTGTCTTGCACATATACGTCCACATCGGCCTTTTTCAACTTGATATCATAGCTATTCGGATTGTAATAAACCAGGTCCATTCCAAGCCTTGTTTCGGATAAACCATTTTGCTCCAGCCGCACATTCTTCTGGGTGACGTATTGCAAATCTTTTGGCTTTGAACAGGAAGCCAGGAGAAAGGGTAGAAGGGCCAGGATTACCAGGGCTAGATTTTTCATGTCAAATTTTTGTTGCCGCAAAATTGCCGATTTTAATCGATCGGACCCGAAAAAATCGTGAAAAACTTGTGCTAAATTCGTTAGTCTCAAATCCTGCTAATTTGTCAAACATCGAAAACTTTGAATACTAATTTTTGTAGTTGTTCAAATTCTATTTTAATCATTGATTTTTAGAAAATAATTCCAGGTTGTCTAAACTATTGAATTAAAAAATCAGACCTCAAGAAAGGCTGTTTCTGACCTATTTTGGATTCGTGGAATAGGCTTTCCACAAAAGTAGACTGTTATGAATGTACTTATTGATTCTCAATATTTTTACGGCGTTGATGCATATAAAATTTTATATAATGCGTCACATATAAAAATTGACGTATATGAGAATTTCAAAAAAATGAGTTTTCGGAATCGCTGCAGGATTGTTGGTGCGAATGGGCTGATTGAATTAAGCATTCCTTTGGAAGGTGGTCGCGATCAAAAGCGCATGATGAAAGATTTAAGAATTTCCTACCATGAGGACTGGCAGCGCAACCATTGGGGGGCTATTTTTTCGGCATATGGAAGGTCTCCCTGGTTCGAACATTTCCGGGACGACCTCATCCGATTTTACGCAAAAAAGGTGGCTTACCTGGTCGACTGGAACACCGGGATTTTTGAATGGACGAATCTAAAATTGGGGAGATCACTGCAAACCGATTTTACGGAATCGTATCAAAAAAAGTATGAACAATGGGTTGACCTTCGGGATGAATTTCTGCCTAAATCGGGTGTTAAAAATTCGCCCCAAAATCTACCCAAATACCACCAGGTTTTTGAACAAAAGCACGGCTTTATTCCCAACCTTTCCATCCTCGATTTACTATGCTGCGAAGGCCCGGGGGCAGCAGGTATATTAGCCTGATCTGGATAAAATCCTTTGGAATTACAAGGCGCAGTATGTAGTTTTGAACCTATAATCTGAAGTACCCGGTTTAATGAAACCATTCCGGTACCCAATTCTCCCGAGCTGCTTCAGCATCCATTTCCTCAAAGCCTTCCATCTTCCTTTTTAAAGCGTAGTCCTTTTCCTGGAAATCCGTGCATCAACATTGTTGTACCTAATAACCTCATGTCATGAAAAGGACTTTCGCGATTTGGATGATCATCTCAACGATTGCAGTTGCCCCTGCAAAGGCTCAAAATTACCTGGCGTATCTCGACAAGAAGACAGCTCAGCAAACGTCAGCATCAAACATTGTTTTTCCGCTAAGTGATTTTACAGTAGTCATTAACCAGAACAAACCACACCTGTACTGGCAAACCGGCGCATCTTCAGACTATAATTATTTTGAAGTACAGCGCAGCGAGGACGGCCAGAACTTTAAAACGATCGCTATTTTCTTTGCAAAGGAAGATGCAAAGCCCCACGAACTTTACAATTACAAGGACGCTTCGGCTACGCCCAACGGTAAGTCGATTTCCTACCGTCTCAAAATTGTGGATTCGAAAGGAGAATCTGTGTTTACCGAAGCAAAAAAAGTGCAGAACGAGATTAAGAATGCCGGCGTCAGGGTTGGACCGAATCCCTTCTCTGATGATCTGACTATTGATTTCATTTCTTCACAGGACGGTATTTGCACGGTAAAGCTTTACACACCTGCAGGATCATTGATGGGTGAAGGCAGGCAGGAAGTGGAAAAAGAGGGAGACGTGAGCATGGATCTGCCTTTTGCAGCGAACCTAACGAAAGGAATTTATCATGTGGAGATCCTGGTCAACGGCGTGATCATGCATCAGCAAAAGGTGGTCAAGAACTAGGAAGATCCTGCATCTTGTCGCCTCGAAGCTGTCATGCCTTGGCTCAAATTGACTAAATTGCGAGACTGGCTTCGTCCAGGAGATCCCATATGATCAGAACCTGCTGGCTTTTCCTCTTTGCCTTAGGCTGCGCGCCTGTTTTTGCCCAGCAAAGACCGCATTATACCCAGTATATCCTGAACAATTACATCATCAATCCTGCACTCACCGGGATCGAAAATTACATCGATGTAAAACTCAGCATTCGCAACCAGTGGGTTGGCATTCCAGGTGCTCCTCAAACTTATTACATAACAGCACATGGCCCGATTGGCAAGAAAGATTTGAAGAAGACAGCGACTTCATTTGATATGAAGGGCCAGAATCCGCGCGGAGAGCGATATTGGGAAGAGTATACGGCTTCTGAGCCGCATCATGGCCTGGGTATGCAGGTGATCAATTATCGCACCGGCTACATCAACCGGTTTATGGCGATGGGAACTTACGCCTATCATATGCCGGTTGGAGACCGGACGAATCTTTCTGCGGGGTTCGGAGCTGGCATTTCAGGGACCAGTATAGACCGGAGCAAAATACAATTGGCTAACCCAATTGACCCGGCGATCGGCAATGGCACCAGCAGTACGCGTAAATTAAGTCCCGAATTGAATGCAGGCCTCTGGCTTTATTCTTCGAATTACTTCCTGGGTCTCTCTGCGCAGCAAATCATACCACAAAAGTTGACGTTGGTTGACAGCGCCTATGACCATACCACGCTTGTTCCCCATTTGTTCCTGAGCGCAGGCTACCGGTTCCTCATCAACGAAGATATCAATGCACTGCCTTCACTAATGTTCAGGTATATTCCGTCCATGGCGGTCTATGCGGACTTCAGCATTAAATTTCAATACCTCGACAAATTCTGGCTTGGCGGCAGTTACCGGATGAAGGAGGGATATGCGATCATGGCTGGATTCAATTTCTCGAATACTTTCAATATTGGCTACTCCTACGATATCAACAACGCGAATTACATTCTGACCACACAACAGAAGGGCACCCACGAGTTGGTGCTGGGATTCATTATTGGAAATACCTACGGAGACTGGTGTCCAAGAAATGTATGGTAAACTGATCAGAGATCGATAGCCTGGAGTCTTGGTTTTGGTTTCGGCTTTGTTTCAGTCTTTGCGTCTACCGTTTTTTGAATTCCCTTTACCGTTAAAATAACCGGGATTATATTTTGACCCGCAGGTTCTACACAATTCGAATTAAGGGAAAAAACCAATTTCACAGCTTTAGTGATTTCAGGATTGCTTGAACTGGTAAATATCACGGATTGATTCCCTGCGTTGATTTTGTAATCGTCTTTAAGATCGAGGACTGTGTTCTTTTCTGCAGCATCTTTCTTTTGCTTCTGCATTTGGTCCTCCAGTTCTTTCTGGCGCTCAACATTCCGCTTCTGTTGCAATTCAAACATTCTTTGGGAATCTTCCAGGCTCTTCACTTTATCACGGTATGCCTTGAGGTATTCCTGGTCTTCATTTTCAGCAGCTGCTTTTGATTTTCGTTGTATTCCCTGGCGATACATCCTTTGTTGCGTTTCAGATTTTTCCTGGTATTCACCATGGCTGGGATTAACGCGTTGCAGGAATTCATAGTACTGCATTGCCCTTGCCCGGTCTGCCATTCGGTGATTTTCTTCCTGGGCGATTTTAGCCTTTTGGTTCCATGCATCTGCAAAACCCAGGCTCTGAGTCTGCATCGTGGCCAGGTGCTTTTTCATTTCAGCCACCTGTCGCTCGCTAAGCTTTTTCATTTTTTGCAGGCTTTCTGCATTCATGCTCCTGAGCTTCCTGTTATCTGTGTTGAAATGATACTCGAATCTGTAGTTGATAGAGTCCCTTTGAAATTTTTTTACATCATCTTCGGATGGGGCTAAGATGATTTCTTCCTTGATTTTATTTTGCAAGGCCTGGATATCGAGGATTGACTGGATGAGGTCTGCCTGGTC
>Ga0163163_10000974_pt1 | contig 24344 bp, 39 predicted proteins | sample S65metaG_FD_119766 | JGI IMG/M metagenome (GOLD analysis project Ga0163163, IMG submission 119766) | Switchgrass rhizosphere microbial communities from Kellogg Biological Station, Michigan, USA - S6-5 metaG | ecosystem: Host-associated > Plants > Roots > Rhizosphere > Soil | place: USA...
AGGCTGAAGAACTTGAGCGGAAACTAGCAGAAACTCCCAAGGCTGATCCTGAAATTATTACTCGCCTGACTGCGGTTGAAAAACAGTATGAGGAAGTAAAAGCTGAACGGGATCGCCTAAAGCAAAATCTCTCAGTAACCAGCGTTGAGCAGTCTGATGAATATCAGAACCTTGTTGCCAAACCCTTCAACGAAGATATTCTTCCCGCAATTCTCGACATTGAGAAGGCTACTCAGGGAGAAGTAAGCAAGGCATTCATCGACTCAATCATCTCAAATCCTGACCCAGTAAAACGTCGGGAAATGGTCCGCTCATTGAAAGAAAAGTTGGACCCAGGCGATTACAACGAACTTGCCGCCCTTATTCCCAAGTATCGTAGCGTGGCTGAAGCTCGCACTCGCCTCACAAAAAACGCTCAAGAAGTTCTAGCCATGCAAGCTCGTGAAAAAGAGAATATGAGCAAGCAGCAGGAGCAAGAATACGTCAAGGCACTCAAGTCTGAATATTCTTCTCAAGACGCCCGCATTCAAAAGGAGGCGTTTGGAAATTTTGACATCAATAGTGATCCTGACTTGAAATCAGCACTGACTGAGGCAGACAACAATGCTCAAGGTTTTGACTGGTATCAGGCTCCTGTTCAAGCTCAGGCGGCCATTAAAGCAGCCCTCAAAAACTTCCCCATTGCTCTTGCTTTCACCAAAAAGCAGTTGAATGACAAGACGGCAGAACTTGAAAAGGTTCAGAAGGAGCTTACTGAGTTGAAGTCAGCCACCAAGAAGATTGTGAAGTCCTCGCCACAAGCGGGCTCTACAACTACCGGAGCACACAAGGTTGACAATGAACCGAAAGATGTCACAGAGAAGCTATCTGGGGGAACGCTGGCTGATATGCTGCGGTCTTAAAATTCTCACAGCTCGGCAGAGGGGGACTGCTGGAGAAATCCGGCAGTCCTTTTTTTGTTTCAACAGTCAATATCAGCAGTCGTAACCTTCCGACTTCTTTCTGGTGGTGAACGCCGTGCTGCGGGCAAACCTCGCCCATTATTACGAATGAGAGAGGTTTGCTGCTAAAGTGTCTTTCTGTATGGAGCCAAGCACGAGAGCGTTCAAACAGAGTTGCGTCACATGCTGCCCCGGCTTCCAGTCCTTCTTCAGCATCAGCAACCCTTATATCGGCAGAGATTCACTCTGCGGAGTTTACTGCTGTTCTTTGATTCGCGCCGGTAAGATTTGAACTTACATTTCCTGTTGCAACAGGCTCGCTTCTCCGCATGCATCAATACGCGAGAGTCTTTGGTGAGACTGCCTTTACCAGTTAAGGCTACGGCGCGAATCAAAGAACCTACAGATTTCTCAGGCGGCAATCAGATCATTCCTGAGATGGGGTTCTTGTTCACCGAATTACCTGGCCTGAATCTTTACTAGGCTGTGACTTCGGGATTTCTCGGATTCACTGGAGAGGCAGCGGAACGCTGGAAATGGTTAATCCAAGGCGCTGCATTTGGTTCTCTGGTTGCGAGATTCCGGTCTTGCACTCGGAATATCCACTTTTTCAAGTGTTGGATTCTGCTTTCGCTGATACTAACGTCCGCAACTCTATCAACGTTACTCGATATTGCGTTGCTTTTTCACTTTATCCTAATCTCGCAATCAAAGAACCATCTGCCCGCTTGTTGGAAAAAGAAAACCCGATCCTCGGATGGACCCCAAGAATCGGGTTTAAGATGGCTTTTGGCCGTTCTTAACAATTGGTTCACGGGGTCCATCCGCTGCGAACGATGTTAATCTATTTTCGTTAACGAGAAATGGCAAGCAGAAAAATAAAATCTTTTTTTATTGGAAATGTCTTGACTCTTGCAATCGGTAGTCATAACTGTAAATCCACAATTTAGATCGTAACCGTCTTTCAAGTTCCAGGAACGAGTAATCGTCCGAATAGTATTAAAAGGGTTGGGGCTCCCGGAGGTAAGTGAAGATCGAAAACTTGGTGACTCAGGCTAATGCCTGCTGAACCTTTTTTACGATAATCCGCTACGAAAGTAGCAACCTATTAATACTATGGCTGTGCAAGAAGGAAGTTGCGACATCGGTCAGTTTCTCCTGACTAACGAAAACGTGATCGGGAAAATGATCTGGGACAAGCGTCTTGGATGGGATCACAAATGGAATGAATACACCGAGAAAGTCACGAAGGAAACGGGCGCGGGCCTGAATATTCGTTACTCTATCGTTCAGCGCACGAAGCCAGTTCGTCTTGCAATGACGGACGTTTCGACTCTCGCTGATAATAACGCGTCTTGCTCTCCTCCCACGACCAATGTTGTGTGGCCGGGAACTCAGGCAAAAACTCTTGTTATGGAACGTGGTGACCTTCTTGGTCAGCCTCTTTGCTTGCAGGACTTGAAGGACGCTGCCAACGCCCCTTACGTTGTTGATCGTTTTGTTGACGGTCTTGATGATGTGACTGGCTTCATTATGATGGACGAAATCCAGACCCGCTATACTGAGGGCGCTGGAAATAAGGTCGTCGTTCTGACTGGCAATGCTGCTTCTGATCCTGTATCCAGTGGCACTACCTTCCCTTCGGTTGCTCCGACTGGAACGCTTACCTACAACCGCTTCAAGCAGGCGTGGGTGAACCTTCAGTATGCTTCCCAGGGCCAAGGTCCGGCGCAGGTTGGTGGTAACAATATCTACACGGTTTTCCTCTCTTGGGAAGCGCGCGAAAATCTGATTCGTCAGGACCAGAGCATTCGTGAAGACATTCGTTTCGGTGATCCGGTCATGCTTCTCGATCCGATGGGTCGCGAGGTTCAGCCTTACCGTGATTTCGTCTTCGAGACGATCATGTATCCAAAGCGTTGGAACTTCGTTGGTGGAACTTGGGTGGAAGTCTTCCCGTTCTCTGCTGATGCCGATCCTACGACCATCGGTGACAATGCTGAAGTTAGTTCGGCTTACAAGAATGCCACCTATGAAGATGCTTATATCTTCAACACAATGGCGTTCAAGTTGGCGGTTCCTGAACTTCCTCCGATCACTTGGGGCAACAAGCGCATCACGTTTGCGCCTCAGAACTACATGGGTCAGTGGAAGTTCATCAATGACGTTGGTGTCAATTGCTCCAATGGAACTACGACGCTTACGAACGCTTTCCGCGATCAGGTTTGGCCTGTTGCTCGTTTCGAGCTTGGTAGTGTCTATCCTCGTCCTGAACTGGCGTATGTGTTCCGTTTCCGTCGCTGCGGCTTCGGTAACGACAGCATCACGTGCAGCACGTAGAATTGAATTAGATTCACACACTGGCTCACTAGAAATAGTCGGGCCAGTAGTGAGTTTAGTTTCGTTAACGAAAAATCAAAATTATGGCGCACGGTGATTACACAGTTATTGCAGTTGGGAAGCCAAAACCTCCCAAGGAAAATCTTATTCCGAAGCCGGATGGATTTGTCTTCGATTCAGATGAGGACGCCAAAAACGGTCAACTCATTACGGTTCGAGTCAAGGCAGAACCAGATGATGATACCAAACTTTGTGTAACCGAAATTGAAGGAATGCCAATGCCGGGATATGACTCGGACAAAGATGGCGATACTGAATCAATGGATAGCGATACTGACGGAGAATAATTATGCAAACCAGTCCGACTACAACTTTTTCATTTCCTGGCAATCCCGAAGGAAAACTTCTTACTTCTGGAGGTCAAGGTGTTCTTGATTCCACTTCAGGAATTATCTATTCTCGGCCCTCTAATTCGCTCCCAGGAACTACCGGATATGCAGAAATTTCCACTCCTAATGGTGGAGGCGGCGGAGGCGTTCCATCAGGTCCGGCGGGGGGAGATTTAGCTGGAACATATCCAAATCCCATTCTTCGGTATCCAATCTCCACCCCCAACGTTCTCTACGTCGAGACAAACGGTAACGATGCTACTGGCGAGGTCGGTAACCCGGCGCAGCCATTTGCCACCCTCGCGGGGGCCTACCCGGTAGCAGTGGCAGCAGTCACATCGACCGCCCTGCCGACTGTGATTTTGTTCGGCTCGGGCACCTTTGATGGAATGGTCCTTTCCGAGGACTGGAACGAGCTAGTCATCTTGGCTGGACAGCCGAACGGAACGACCCAACTCTCCGATATTGAGTTCGACAATTCGAGCGGCGGCAACCTCTTCGCCTTTTGGGTCAACGGCGTCAATATCGTAGCAGGAGACTGCCCAAATCCCCGGACATTTGATTTCACCGAATGCAAAAATTGTAGTTTTATTTTCACGTCTCCAAACGTCACCGGGGCCGGCCCATCAGCTAGCATGGCGCTGATCACCCTCAACCTTCGTGAGGGAACAACCGTTGTAGGTGGCAGCTCCGGTGCTATCCTTGTCCAGACAGGGAATGGCGAGTCCGTCACAGGTGATATTGCGGGGTTGGACATTAACTGTTATGGAGCGGCCATCAATGGTAATATCCGGGCTATTGTCGGCACGAGTTCCACGGGTGCTAATGGGTCCGCCGGATCGGGCATTACTATGCGTGGATACGGCGTCCTCGCCTGCGACGAAATCAGTGTCACAAGTGACAGCAATGCCGACCTCGGCAATGTGATAATGACCGTCAGTGGCCAGTGGGGGCCGATCACCTCTAGCCTACAAGTGTATTGCCGCAACAGCACTGGCGACCGAATCGGTCAGGGTGTTTTAACTGGATTAGGCACCGCCGACCTTCCACTAAACTTGGTGGACATGGACTCCTTTACGTGTGATCTGTGCGCGTTCAATAACGCATCTACTAGTAATTCTGTCACTGCATCTCGTTCTTACGCCGCCTCAGTAGCGGGGATTGAAGGTGTTATTTACGACCTTGGCGGAAACTCTGGCGCGCTTAACATCAATGCCACATCGGAGCAGTTCGACTATGTTCCGACCACGGGGCAGACTATTACTCCGCCCTACGCCGATGGAACGCGTCCTGCTTTTGTCTGCCTCACGCCGGCCGGCACATTGGCAGCCCTCACAGTGCGGTTACCTGCCGCCGGCACCAACGCTGAAAAGCTCGTCACCATCTCCACGACGCAGACCTTGACCTCGTTCACGGTGACGGCGGTTTCTGGTTCCATCATCACCCCATCACTCACCACCCTCGCGGCCGGGGGCTTCGTCTCCTTCAAATCCGACGGCACTAACTGGAGGCGCGTGGGATAAGAAACGTAATTTATTTAAAATCCTAAATGAGCACTCAATACGCCTACACCACTCCTGAAGCTTTTGACACCCAACAAAAACTCCTTTACCTTATTGCGCTAGGTAACGGCATTCAGTCTGGACTTATCTCTTCTTTAGGAAATACTGGAACGTCACTTCCATCCGAAACAGTCACCAGAACTTCCGCAACATCCAGTGGAACCGTAGCTTCAGGATTTACTCGTGTAACCATTGTTTCTGACGGGTCATTCAGTGGAACAGTGCAAGGAGCAACTTTCCCAGCATCTTATTCCGAAACCTACACTGCTCAAACAGGCAGGACGCTGGGAGAGATTGCTTATACTCGAAGCGCCGGAACGCTTTACATCACGACGATTTCCTAAATGAATTATGGCCGACGCATTTTACCTTCCCTCGGTTGGCCGAAATCGAATTGTTGATGTTCACGATAATTATTCAGTAGAGGAAACTGACCGATCTGTCCTTGTTCACACCGCAAACGTAATTATTACACTACCTCCTACCAGTCCCTTCCAAGAAGGAAAGGTTTATTCAATCACGAATAAAAGTGATGGAGGGTTTCGCATTCTGGCTGCCGAAGGTGAGTTGATTTACATTGGCAATACCGGACAGAGTTATTTAGACATTCTCGTTAACGAAAAATCGCGAGATTTTCAGAGGCATTCCCATCAGTGGGATGTTCAATAATGGCCTTTGATATTGTCAATCTGTTTAACCTCTTAGGGTTTATCGGAGTTCCTCCCAACGAGGAAGGAATAGACGGTGATCTTGCGGTTAATAACTCAACTGGACAAATATTTCAGAAGAGAAATAGTGTCTGGGTTGATACCCATGTCATGGTTGATACGATGCTGCCTGAGATGGGTCCAGAAGGACCAGATGGGAAAAGTGCGTATAAGATAGCTGTAGATAATGGGTATTCTGGCACTCCTCAGGAATGGCTGATTTCTTTAATAGGTTCAACTGGTAACACCGGAAGGGGCATATCGGTAATTACAATTGATTCTTCTCGACATCTTATTGTTACTTACGATGACGATTCTACTGAAGATGTTGGATTGATAACTGTAGGACTATCCAATGTAGCCACCTCTGGAAGCTATAACGATCTTTCTAACAAACCATCCATTCCCGACAGCCAAGTTCAAGCCAGTTGGACTCAATCTGATTCTGGAAATATTGAGTTTATCAAAAATAAGCCTGTTCTAGGGTCTGCTGCTTTGGCTCAATTGTCAGATTTTGCAACTTCAGCTCAAGGCTCAAAAGCTGATAGCGCTTTACAAACTCCTTTAAGCTATACCATTTTAACGGACAAGCCAACCTTGGGAACAGCAGCAGCTCAAGACTCGACATCTTTTGCAACAGCTTCTCAAGGAGCGAAAGCTGACACCGCCGTTCAACCTCCTGTAACATGGGCGAGCGTCACTGGAAAACCTACGCTTTCTACAGTAGCTACTTCAGGTTCTTACACCGATCTAAGCAATAAGCCTAGTATTCCTTCCGCTCAGGTCAATTCAGATTGGACTGCTTCTAGTGGAGTGTCTCAAATTCTGAATAAACCAAATCTTTCAGCAGTTGCAACAAGTGGATCGTATTCTGATCTTTCGGGGACACCTTCCATTCCTATCGCTCAAGTTCAATCTAGTTGGGTGCAAACTGCTACTGGAGCAGTTGATTATATCAAAAGCAAGCCTTCCTTGTCCGCAGTTGCCACTTCTGGGAGCTATGCTGATTTGACAGGGAAACCTGTTCTGGCTTCTGGATCAGGTGCGCTTGCAGCAATCCTTCTTGCTGGAGTAAGCATAGATGTAGTGATTACGCTATCCAATACCTTCCCAAATACTGGATATACCGCCATTCCCTGCATTGCCGGCGTTTCTTCATCTGTCCTTGGAAGTCTTTCTATAGCGGTCAAATCAAAAACAACCACGACAGTTACCGTTACGGCCAAAAATACAGGATTGGTATCTATTGCCGCTGGACCGGTAATTGAAGTTATTGCATTAGGGTAATATGAAATCTCCTGAAGATTCCGACCAAGAAGGTTTAGAAATAAGAGTTAGCAAGCTCGAAGGTGAGGTGCGCCATGTTACTTCCATCGTAGAAAAGATGGATCGAAAACTTGATGGTATTGCAGCAGGAGGAAAATTTACATGGCAAACATTTGGAGTGATATTTGCGATGTTTGTAGCACTATCTGGTGGTGGAGCATTCTTTGTAAATCTTGCTACGCAACCTTTATCTGAAGCAGCAAAAGTTTCCATCAAAGACCGAGATGAACTTCATCAAAGCACTTCCGTAAATTCAGAAAAGATTGCAGAATCCAACTTTAAGATTGAAAGACTTCAGGCGGCCTTAGCTGAAGTTGAAACCCAATTTCGTGCATCGGATCAGGTAAGAAATATTCAATTTGCAAATCAATTGAGGCTGGATGCTCTAATGTGGGAAAAGATTTTTGGAGACAGATTCCCTTCGGACATTCAGTATTACCCTCAGATTAGCCAAAAAAATTACTGAAATATAAAGAAATGATCGAGGACGAAACACCAGCGACAAAAGTAGAAAGGCTTGCTGGAGGCAAACTGAATGCCAGCGTGGTTCTTGCTTTTCTAGGATTAACATTCCAGGCCGGAATTTACTTCGGAGCAATTCAGCCTATCCCTGCAAAACTAGAAGGCGTATCTTTGCAAATTTCCACACTGGTAGCAAAGCTCAACGATCTTGACAGTAACCAGAAAATGTCAGCAAAAGACCTTGGGGCTCTAACGGGAAGAGTGGGAACCATTGAGGCTGAGAATGCCAGACAGTGGGAAATTATTAGACTTACTCAATCAATGGCTGAAAATTCGGTTAACAAAGAAGATTTTTCCGAATGGAGGGTTCAACTTGAGCGTATTAACAAAAATGTTGTGACGCCTTCACTTGCAGAAACCAATAAGCCATGACAGACTCAAATCATGGAATCATTCAGACTGTCGTGCGAGCAATGGTTGCTTTTGCGGGCATTGCCATCTTGTCAGTATCCATCTGTCTTATATTTCGCATTCCTATAGACAAAGATGTTTTCACAGCCTACATGAGCATGTTGACTTTTATTTTGGGACACATCTCAGGAACCCTTAATCGGACTACTGCAACATCTTCCTTACCAGTAGAAACTAAGATTACTAATCTACCATCTGAACCAGTTCCAACCACTGAATCAAAATGACTGATGCTATTATAGCCGCAATTGTTGTTGCTGTCCCAGGAACCATAGCAGCAACCGGAGCATTGATTGTTGCCATCAACAATGGACGAAAAACAGATCGTAATGCAGCAAGGATTCAAGAGATTCACTTACTGGTAAATTCCAAACTGGACGCTTTCCTTGCACTAACAAAAACATCTTCTTTTGCAGAAGGTGTGAAACAAGAAACTGATAAACTAAAATGAGCACATTAATCAGCATCCTGGTAGCGGTCCTAGTAATCGCAGTCCTTTTGTGGGCAATTCGGACAGTTATTTCTGCACTGGCAATCCCAAGTCCCATGTCTGTTATTATTTGGATTATTGCAGTTCTGGTAGCCGTCTTCGCATTCCTACAAATCAGCGACCTCTATACATTACACAACCTGCAATGAAAACTCTTTTCCTTGCCCTGTTAATTCCCCTAGCAGGATGCACTCCATTTGTGCGATCCAATCAAACTGAAACAACTGTTGGTGTGACGATTAATCATGAAAAGGCCATAAACTTCGTTTTTAATTTATTCGCAAAGAAAGAATCGGTAAGTTTCGTTAACGAAAAATGAAGCTAATTCTTGTCATCTTTCTACTTGCAATGACATGCGCGGTTGCAGCTCCAACGCCACCACCTGTTTCTCCAGAGTATTTAATGGTGCGCAAGACTACCGCATTGAGCCGAGCGGTCGAGCTGATGGCTGATGCCGCTCCATTATCAGCCGTTCCGACATCCAAACATATTCCAAAACCTCACCTTCGCGCTCCACTTGCCCAAGAAGGAGGATCATGCACTGGATTCAGTTTCACCAACTGGCTTAACACAGATACCGAGAAGCCTTGGTATAATGAAAGCAATGATCTCGCACTCCAAATCTACGCTTGGGCAAGAGATCATGATGATATTAAAAGCAATGACGGTAATCCAGAGGAAGGAACCTATACATGGATGGTCGAAAAGCGATTGAGGCAACTTAAATATATCGACCAAACCGACAATTCATTCGTTCAATATGAGAAAGACCTGCGCAAACAAATCCAGACCGTGGGTCCAGTCGTGTTATCAATGTTGTGGTATAGTGGATTCGATGTTCCAGATGATAATGGCGGAATTCATCTCGCTGGTGAAATTCGAGGCGGTCATGCCATTTTATGTTTCTGGTTCGAGCCTGCATCTAACGGATTGCCTGCGCGCTACTATCTCTTCCAGTCATGGAAGGGTTATGCCCCATACGACAAATTTGGACAAATTGTGTGGATTCCTGCAAGTGATATGAGGCGTTTACTTAATCGCGGAGGTTATGGTCTTGCACCTACTAAAAATCCTAAGCGCGTAAAATAATGAACTCCAAAGAAAAGATTCAAGCTATCCAATCGTTGCTTGGCGTATCCGCCGATGGAATTTTTGGGTCAAAAACACAAGCCGCCCTAAATAAGGTAATTGAACAGTCAAAGTTTCCACTCCAGAGCAATGTCGAGCCAAGTATCTCTACGGAGATAGTAGTTGAAGGACTTGCAAGTTCTTTTGCCGATCTGGCCGATGTAGTAGCATTCAAAAGATGCAAGGCTCAAGGAAACTCTGACCATGTATGTTACCGTGTAGGCGATCCAGGGCTTGGGTGCTACGGCGAGGATGTCACAACTTTGACAATTCCTTACGTCGCCATTCCGCCTGACTACATGATTGATTGGTGGGGTAGCATTGAATCCGCCAAGTTCCAAAAGGTGAGTGTAACTTGCAATGGACAAACTCATGAATGCACAGTTGGCGACCGAATGCCCTGGCTGAAGAATATTAAAAATGGAGCAGTTTTGGATATGGCTCCAGGAGCACAGAAACTCTTCGGCCTAAATCCTCCATTCATGGTTAATTGCAGTTACCAGAAAGTGTGAAAATTAATTGGGCGAGAAGATTTATTCCTCTCGCCCAATTTCGTCAGATAGATTAGCGCGCATTACTACCAGAGTCTCTTCGCAAGATTTGTCCCCTGCTTAGTGACTCTGGTAGTAGCATATAGTATGCGAGTCAAGTGAATTTTTTCGGTGTTTATGCCAAACTTGCGCTGATGCGGACATTACTCCACCTAGCTATTTGTTGAGCACATCCTCAGCCATTATTTGAGCATGCTGATGAGCGTATTTCTGCGCGCCCTTCGCGGTCAGGCAGGTCTCTATCGAAAAATGGTCATCGAATTTCCATCCCCATCGAAAAAGACCCCATCGGATAAGGGTATAGCCCTCTGGCATTCCAACCCGCTCCATGATGATGGATGAAGCTCGTCGGCATGAGACGTATCCGCCTTGAACCGCGAACATAAGATCCACTAAGCTCTGCTTTTCGTGCAGGCTTACGTTTCTAATGATCTGTGTAATTTCTTGAGGTTTCATAAAAGTTCCTAACAAATAGATTCTCCGGCTTGCTGCATAGTAGCAATAAATGCACTTAATCCTCTGTCGGTCATTCCTCAATAACAGTTTCAGAAGCTGTAGCCTCCAGCTTTTCAAACACCAATGGACTCCATACAGGAACTCCCGCTGAACAACCTGAGCAGGCGATACTTGCTGCTTCAAGGTCGATAACAATATGCTCTTCATCAGCATCAGGAAGTTCGTCACAAGTAATTGACGAAAGGCAGTCGTGAGGGAAAATGACAATAAATCTTCCGTGTTTCTTCTGAACAGGAGCAGGCGTAGGTGGCGTTGACTTGCCCTTGCGGTTCAAACATGCTTCTCTAGTCTGAGCGACATTTAAGGACCGTTCTGAAGCATCTGTGAGCACTTCACGAATGATTTTCTTTTGCTCTTCAGGATCGGAAGAGAATTTTGAACAACAAACTTCAGAAAGGTGGCTAAAATGGATTCCAGGAAGTTCCCGAAGATCATTAGGGGAATTGCGGGCTACGATACGATACTTTGAATAGGTGGAATACGAATCTTCAAGTCCAAGAGCGGAGATGATTTGAGGAATTACATTTTTGTATCCATTGTCATCCAGCCAATTCAGAAGATCGCCAATTCCAAGTTCGGACCAATTTTTAACTCCTGTAAGGACCGTGAGCGCACGACCAACTTTGATCCCGCCAATACCCTCTTTTGGTAGGCAGCCCGTCAAATGCTCTCCAAGGTCAAAATCCCTCAGAACTTCTCCAAGGGAATGCCCTAGATTTATCGGAGCCACTGCCGCTTCAACAATAGCAAGCTCTAGCGACGGAACTTCCTTTGTAATTTCGGGAGGGGCCTCCAAGGACGCGTTAATAACTTTTTCAATCTCTTTTTCCTCGTCGGAAGTAATTACAAGTTCCATTTCGGGCAAATCCGAAGACTTTTGCAGGAGAAAATTAAAGACTGAATTGGCTTTTTGGAAACCAATTTTCAATTCTGATTGTAATCTACTTACGGTAATTTCTCCCTCAATTGATTTTGCCATAGATGCGAGGAATTCAATTTCGCGCTGTTCGTCTTTTTGTTTCATATTACTTTTTATGCTTGTTGATTTGTTTTCTGTCGTGAGGATTTTTGCAGCGATGAACTGCAATTTCTGGAGAGAATCTGTCCAGTTTTGCCTTTAGTGCTGAGTATTTAACATTTTCAAGGTCGGCAATCTCTGGAATTGTCATCATACTTCCTTTCCACATAATTCTTTTGGTGTTCCGCTTATTATTGGCCTGCTGTTTCGGAGTGGCCCACCTAACATTTGAAGGTTCGTAGTTTCCGTTTGGGTCAATACGGTCAATTGTGTAAGATTTGTTTTCAGGGTATCCAATGTCTGCTTCAAAATTGGCATAAGATTGTAGCCATCTTTCGCACACTTTAATTCCTCGACCTCCGTAAATGTCATAATGCTTATTGCTTGGACTTGTGCATCTTTTAATCATGTTCTGCCACTTGTAATAAAGCCAAGTGTGAGACTTGCCGTGAGTGGTTGATCTTTTAACTGTTTCTTCAATTTTGAAGCATCCACAGCTTTTTGACCGTCCTGTCTTAACATGCTCGGCCTGAAAAAGTTTTTTGGTTCCACAAGAACATTCCATTTCCCATATGGTTCTTGCTTTTATGGGAGGAACTTTTTGGATGAATCTTAATCGTCCGAACAGGGTATTGATTGGCGGGTCTGGAAGCATTCGTAATTTATGCCACTTTGAAGAAGTTACTCAACCAAAATGTGCAATTACTTTTTCCAATTAGGTTCACTGCCAAAAATCTCAACATGGGACTCGATAATTTTCTTCTCCAATGCGTCGATTTTACTTTGTTTCTTGTCGCTCTTTTCCTGCTGTAGGGTCCAGAGTTGTTGTGCTCGGGAGTAGTTTGCTAGGATGAATTCTGCGATCATTATTCGTTAACGAAATGCCGGAAGAAATGGACCGTAGAGAGTTTCCGAGCATTCCCAATCTTCCATAAGATCATTCCATGAGATAACTTCATCTCGATAAGCAATAATTCCGACAGGGGTAGTCCTGACGACAGCCCAAACTGAATCAGATTCCTTTCGTTTAATCCAATTCCAGCGCCACGTTTCCTGAGTATGAGGTTGAGGGTCTTTCATATATTGCTTTTGTTAAATTTTGGCATGTTTGCAAATTGCCCGACATGCCAGCGGCTTTTGAGCTTCTGCCAGCCTTGCGGCTAATCACCCCTTGAGATGACCAGAAAGCCAAGAAGCCCAAAATTATTTACCATGGAACATCATCCTCCGGTTCAGGTTCAGACAATGGCGATCCCTTCGGCTGGTCTTCGTCACCATATTCGTGCGCCTGATTGAATTCATCAACCTGCTGAACCTTTGGTCGGGACAAATAATTCGACAGGAAGGTTTGAAGTTCCTTATCAAGTTCAGTCGCTGCCTCGTTGGTTTCTTCAGAAATTCCCATGAGGGAAAATTCAGGCATTTGAAAGACAACCTTACCCTTCTTACCTTGAGTCTTTCCGGAGATTCGCACGGCCTTCTTGTAGATTTCGTTTCGGTTATTTTTGGCGAACTCCAGCCAAGGACCAAATCCTGCTCCCTTCAAGGAGAGATTGGCAATCTTCAGCTCATCGCCCTCTTTGTAGGCAATGTAGAGTGAAGCGCAATACTTGCCGCCAAGAGCTACAACGCGGTCCTTAATGGATTTATAGACGCCCTCAGCAAGCGTCTCCTTATTGAAGTTCTTCACGATAAAGACTTCCTGGCGAGTATCCTTAACCTCGTTAGAATAGATTCCTGTGCTTGAGGCTTCATGCCAGCCTTTGATAGTGGCAAGTTCATCAAGAAGGATGAAGGTAAATGGCGCGGGAACCACGACGTTTTGTTTTTTTTCTTTGTCGAACCAAAAAATTTGGCCTTCTGATCCATCCCACGAGAAAAATTTCGTCGCTGGATTTTGAACGCGTTCGCTAGGTTTTGATCTGCTCATTATGTTTTTGGTTGTATGGTTGTGCTGATTAAAATTTTATCACCTTTTCGGATGTTATCTGACGGCCACATTGGCTGGTAATTTGTGTAGTGCAACAATACGGTCAAGTTTTCAATAGAAGTTAGGTCAAATCTTGACAATGGAAGAATGTGATCCAAGTGCCATTTCCCGTAATTGTCCCATGACATTCCTTCTGTAAATTTTTTCTCTATATAAATTTGAAATTCTTCAATTGTGCATCCAAGCATTTTTACCGCCGAGCCTTTTTTATATTTTCTTTTTAAGGCTTGGTAAAATCTCCCTCTCAAGTTCATAGCCAGATGAAATTGGCGATCTAACTTTCTCTTGGCGTTGCAATATTTCAGCGCACGCGCGTTATACCTTTCCTTATTGGAATGATAATTAGCCAAGCATTCAGCATTTCGCTTCTTTTTATGCTTTTCTTGAGATTTTTTTAAGCTGATTTTTCCCTTTGGCCAATATGCTTTATTGTATTTTTTGGTAAATTGTTTTCTGCAATCTTCTGAACACGACTTGCTTCCACTTTTGCTGTGAAATCTTTCTCCGCAGAAATTGCAATTCAGAAAAATGGGAGGTATTAACCCTTTCTCTCTTTTTTCTTTTCTAACTTTTCTGCACTCAAGTGAACAAAGCAATTTAAACGGATAGACTACTGAATTTTTACCGCACTCCAAACACATAAGTAAATTCTCGGTTGTGTATGGTTGCGAATTTCCCATATTGCTTGTATTTTAGTTAGTTGTTTGGTGGTGTAAAAGTTCTTCAAGAGCTATTGCAATTGCTCTCTCAAGTCCCATTTGTCGGGCTAGTTTTGAGTTGACGCTTGCGTCGATTGATTTAGCTGATTCTCTGCCGGTGACTTTCCACTTCTCAGAAAAGTGTTGGTGAATGTCGGCAAGGAAGGCTGTGTAATCAGATTTGGTGGAAAAGGTCATTTTTTCGGATGGAGTGAGATGCATTTAATACTCGCCATATTGGAAACGCTCACATCTGGAATTGCGTTCACGCTCAACCATTGCATCGGATTTTCGGCAGAGTGAATTGCAATTGCAATTACATCACCATCTTTTACTTTTTTCCTTTTTACGGCGTCCTTAAATTCTTTCCAAGTCATATTGCTGTTTTTGGTTTTCATTAACGAAATGTTTAGAAAAGTTCGGTGGATTCGGGCGGCGGTGGAGGTTCAGGGAAAATTCCAAGTTCCTTTGCTTGGCTACATTTTGATAAGCAACTGCAATAATGCCGGCATCGAATTGAATCTGACGGACGAGTTTCTGTGTAAAAGTCTGCTGATTTAGGCTGTTCGTTGATAAAATCCAAAGCCGCTCCCTCTGAATCAAAAAGTTTGACTGCCGACTTGCGTCCAGTTTTCATCACAGCAACTTTCGGCATCCTGGCCCATCGCTCTGAGTCAGAGCATAAAGGCAAAGATTTCATGGCTGCCTCATGACTATTGATTCGCTCAATAATCCATTTTTCAGTTTGATCTAGCGGCCATGGATCAATGTGAAAAACTTGAGCCTGACTGCGTGGACAGCCTTGTTCTCGACCCACGCGCATTTTTGACCAGTCCCTAAAAATGCATATGTAACGAGCCTTGGTAATTTTGATTCCGTTCTTGTGACAAAGCCATGAGTTTACCGATGCCTGCTCCTGCCATTCATCTTTTACTCCACCTTTGGCTACCCAAATCGAAGTAAATTTATAGTCCTCCAGAACTGAACCATCCACAACGTCAACTTGACCGGAAAGAATCTTGCCGTTGATTGGCGCAAATAATCGCTTCTCAATAATGTCAGCAATGCCGGATCGCTCCAAGATGGAGTGTCCAAGCTGGCCCACGAGACTAAAGATGCGGTCAGCGGCATCCTCTTCCAACTCATCTCCAAATTGTTTTTCCAGAGCAACGATGCGACTCGGTTTCGATAACATGGTCGTAGAGTAGTCGCTGACTCCACGACTGTATCCATCATTCTCAATCGCTCTAACGATGGCAATTGGCAGGTTCTCGTGATTGGTGAGTTTCATTTCCGCGCCACAAGCCTCCACAAACGCGCCAGAATGCCCGTCTTTATGTCTTTGCGCTGTTTCTGGCAATACATCAGCCAAAATTCAACCGACAAACAGGAATTTCCTTCACGCTCAATTGCTGGAATTGATGTTTTCATACGCCGGGAACGAAAATTGGAACGTATAGAACTTCTGCGCTCTTTGACAAATTTGTAGCTACTGCACAGTTCAAATGAGCAGGAGCTGCTTCAACAATCGAACCATCCTCAGTTCCATCAATGTTCACAAGGATGGTCGTAGCATCTTCATTCGTGCCACAAACAGGACAGATAGAAGATTCTGGGAAATGGTCAAAAGTTCGTAGAGTTTCCATATTGCGTATTCAGAAATATTCTCGTTAACGAAAAGAGTCAACAGAAATATTGCTCAACAGAGTAAAAAAATAAAAACCCGCCGAGCAGACTATGACGCCAAACTCGACGGGAGCAATATGAAAACCGGACACAAGTCCGATCAGCAGATATACTGTTACTTGAAAGATTCATGGTTGTCAATGTGATTGCCCAGTAAAATCCTTGTGCGCACTAAACGTATAGTAATCGCCTCCATATCGCGCCTGTGGACGAACTGGAGGATCATAATTCTTACCATCAATTTTTGCACGGCGATTGCACACCATTGTTCCGTCGCGAACTACTGTTGCTGGAAGTCCGCAGTCACAATGAGTCCGCGTTCTTCCTTTGGATTTTGTTGGGGCGTCAGTCCCCATAACTCACCAAGGTTCCATCAGCCAAAATCCATCCATCGTGAGTAATGATTGCATCAGTTAAATGCGGGGCCAGTCGGCGAATCATCTCTCCAATCAAGATAGCCGGAGGACTGAATTCACTGATATTTTTCAGCTCACTCTTCATGCAAAGCCAAACAATTCTTTCATTGGAAAAATTTTCCAAGGCGTCAGACATTTCCATTGCCGCCTCGATGTTTTCATTTGTGTGGATATTCATGTTTTTGATAATCCCGAATTACAAGTCCAAGTTTGGTTGCTTCTTTTAGATTTGACTCAATCCATGTGTGGCATGGTCGGCACACAGCTTCCCACCATTCTGTTTTGAGAAGGAGATTTCCGTATCTTTTCCCCTTGTGATGAATATCTGTGGCTGCTCTAGGAGTAAGTCCGCGACGGCTACAAGCTCCGCAATATGGGTGTTCGGCAAGGAATGCACTGCGCAAATTGGTGTATTCACGATTTTGTTTAGCCCTCTTGGTTGAGACTTGTTTTAATTTTGGATTGAACTTCTTTTGTATCCCATCCGCCATGATGAGTAATTGATCCGTCTTCTTCGCGAACGTAGATTGTTTGAGCGGGAATAAGTTCCGGTTCTTTTTCGTTAACGAAAGCTTCCGTAATGGTTTCTTCCTCTTCAGGAAACCTCCGCGCTTCACTTGCTTCTACCTCCGATTGAACACATACGAGCCGCCAAAACTCGGGGTGTAGTTTTTGAATTGTAGCAATAGTTGTTTCGCAGGTAGTTTGGCATAAGAGTGAAAGAAGTTCAGTTCTAGTGCGGTCAGGTTCCTTAAATCCAAGGCTGGCAAATTTTAGTTGTTGATACCATCCTCGAATAAATCTCCGCGAAGACGCCGGCAACAATTTTTTCTTCTCCATCTCCCAAATAAGGTTTGGCAATCCATCCTTGCACGGCAGAACATCGCTACTAGTCGGCATCCAGTAATCAACTCCAATGCAGAGATGAAAACTAACAGCATCAAAGGAAAAGGATTCAGTCCTGGATTTCTTTAGTAGAGACTCAGAGCGCCATAAAAAAGGATGGCCAGTTTCAAAGCTGAAGTAGTTGACTGAAGCGTGAGTATGCCCAAGTAGCCACAGCCGATCTTGTTCATTCTCCCATATCCAAATTGTGTCTTCGTCATCAATAAAGAAGGATTGACCAGTTGGTAATTGTCCTTGAGTGAAGATCATTAATGTGGCTGTCCAACATTCTTCGCGGACACTATTTTTGTCCGACATGCAGAGCTTACGAAGTGGCGGCAGTTTAATTGGTGCGAGTTGTGGGATCATTTTGAAGGAAGGTCGAGTTCAAGAACGCGAAATTGAAGGCTTGAAGCTCCTGGCTCTTTATCAAGTCCGAGCAGTTTTGAGATGTTTTCAAGAACTGATCGTTTTGTAAGAACGGTCATTGTGTGAGAATCAATCCATTTATTTGCTATCTCTGGAGAGATTATTTCATCTTTCATTAGATGAGCAATTGTTGCGCTCATCGCTGCGGAAGCAAATCTTTCAACTTCTTTCTTGTCTAGTGTCCATGCGGTGTATGTCATAAATTTCTTTCGTTAACGATTAATCTTTAATCAACCAATTCGGCACAGTCATCTCGCGATCATCTCCACGAGTGGGCATATACAGCGCGAACATGCTCTCATCAATATGGCAAATATGCGGTCCGATGTAGTCATTTTCAAAACAGTAACCTACAAGGTTTCTGTTATTTTTATTCTTGAAAACAGCCATGGCCGAAAATAGGACTTCAGTTACTTCCTGACTAACGGGACAGGAATGAGGTATAAGATTGCCTGTAGGAACTACCTGCTTCCAATTAGGGTAGCTGCCGTCACATTGCTTCTTACTCACAGAAAGTTCGTCACGATTAACGTGGTGAAGAATAACGGTATCTTCATCAATCTCCACAACAACTTCTTTACGAAAGGGAGACTCATGAACATATTTAATAAGATTTGCAGGAATTAAAAATGACTGACCCGCCAAGTCATGAAGGACTCCTTCAATAACTGCCGCCAGAAGTAATCTGCCGTTGGTGGCAACAATAACTGCTCGGTCCTTCTTAAAGTTCACTTGAACATTCTGAAGGATGTAGCGAGTCTGGTCTTTTGAACAGCCATAGGCCACTGCTTTTAAGAGTTTAATTGGGACGGAGATTTTAGCTTTCATTTGGAATCACTCCTTTTATAATTAAATAAGCAATACATAGCTTACGGGCAGTCATTCGGAGGACAGCAACCGCGCTCGAAACTTCCATGTCCCACAAAGAAATCTGAGTGACAACTTTGCATAGTTCTTCAACCGTCAGGTCCACAAGAAGTTCGCAGCAGGCGTCGAGGGAGATTGAGAACTTGGGCATTGGTTCCAGCCAACGGTTTCCCGCCACCGCTCCAATCCACTTTGGCTCCCGCTTTAGCACCTCCGCAACAAGCACGTTAAGTTCTTCGTCGTGGTCGCCAGAGAGGTATTCGGAGATTTTTTTCACAATTAGGTTAATTGTCATCTGGAATTTCGCTTAATGCTTTTTGAAAATGTCTTTCTGATAAAGTAGGGTGGCGCGAATGTTTATCCAAAAGATCAGGGGGCGTCGGCATGTCCAATCCATCTAACAGATTTCGAGTCTGACAAATTGAACAATGACGCGGCTCTATCAATGGATTTGGACCTGTAATTCCTTTGTTGGGATCAAACAGCTTTCCACATCGTTTGCAGGTTTTCATTTCTTTTATTGGTTCACAATTAGGATTCATAAAAAGCAGGCAAAGAACACTCCCAGAATTATCATGAAGATTCCGAATCCAAAATTATCTAAATTAAGGATTGCAATAAACCAGCACAGAAGCGTCAAGATCAATAATACAACAGTCATTTCTTCTCCTTCTTTGGCCGATTCGCCGTCTTGTCCAAAAATTGCTGCACAGCCTCAAGCGCCTGAACTGCAATCTGAAAATCAGTTGAATTTTCTGGTGAATGAAAGTCGCGAACAACTTGTGCAAAATATTGTCCATTCTCAGCTCGTTCGTGACGACTACCAAGGATTTGCAATCCGCTGGATGGGGAATAGACGTTCAGTTCCAACTTGCCATTGATGGAACAGAGGCAGGCGATGAAGTTATTGCTCATTACGGGCGTATTTGATGGTATTGCGCATCATTCTGCGAACTGTATCCCAGTCGCACTCATCCCACGATTTTTGAACCGTGACTTGTGCATCAATGAACTGCTGGTCTTTTTCTTCCTGAGTTAGTTCGATTTTTGGAATTGGCGGTGTATAATCATGAATCCAATGAGAGTATCCACAAGGACAATAAAGGTCATTAAATCCCACCACTCGATTTCCTCCGGCATTACAGCACTTAATTGGCAAATCTTTTTCAGTCGGCATGCAGTCGCTGAATTTGATCCAGCCTTTTTCGTTATCCTGAACGGATTTTTGGACTTGTTCCAAGTTTTCGTTAACGAGAGAATCTTGAACAATTACACTCCATCTCGGCAGCCAGAACTCATTGTCTTGATCGTTCCAAATAATTTCTCCCCAGCCTGACTTGGTCTTAACTTGGCATTTTTGATCTAAATGAGGAACTTCGCCCTTTTTGAGAAGTCTCCAACCGGAAGGAATCTCGGAAGGGTCAACGCCTTCAGGATTGTGGTAAATCGGTGTTTTCATATTGCTTGCGCCACTTTTTCAGAAAAACCTTGTCTCGTCAACGGAAATAATATAAAAATCTCCCGCACAGAGTAAAAATATGGAAATCACCGAAGAAAAATTCAAAGAAGGTCAGTTTGTGGTAATCTCAGGAAATGCAACCGTGATTGACCGTATCGCAAAAATTGAAAGATCGACAAAGACAATGGTAATGGCGGCTGGTTACAAATTTAATCGTGAATCTGGAAGACTGGTAGGGGGCGGCGCATGGAGTAGCTTGGGAATCAAGCCGGCAACACAAGAAGACATTGAAAGAATTCGCAAGGAAAGTCGCCTGAGAAAAATCTGCAATGTCCTCCACGGCACGAAATGGAAGGAATTGCCATTGTGGAAACTCGAAAATATCCACGATATTGTTACCGCTCAATGATCTCCACTGACATCCTCGAACAACTTTCCGCCTTTTCTGACAATCAAGGCTACTCCTACCTGCATGGTTCGTTTACCTGCATCAACAGCAATGAAGAGGAAGATGGTGACGTAGAAATCCTGGTGGCTCCCAGTGGAAAATATCTTGTCTGGTATCTGGATGAAGAAACTGGCAGGCTGACTGGGACGTTCAGCCGGCACGGATTTGAAGAACGGTTGCTGATTGGTCCTGATGTGGACTTGAGCGAGAAGTTGGCGGTGGTGAATGGGATCAGTGCAGAAATTTGCAGCTGAGTTTTCGTTAACGAGAGAAAATCATTCAGTGGGAAAGAAAATACTTCATGCTTGACTCTATGCTGTAAATAAGTAGAGTGGCAATTGTCATTGCGCGTGGTGCGTAGTGACCGGGCGTGGAAACCCGAAATCGACAGAACCAATCAGAATGATCCGTCCCGTTCGTGGGGCTGTGGGAAAATGCTAGAGAGCTAATTTCCACTCCCCGGTCTCACGAACAGGGCGGATAATTTTTGCCCATGCTTCCAATTTATTCAGATCAGCTTAAAGACCCCAGATGGCTTGAGATTCGTGATAGACTTATTCAAGAAAACAATCATTGCTGTGAACGATGCAACTCTTGCGAGGATGCCGAACTTCAAATTCATCACATTTGTTATGTGAAAGGAAAAGCGGCGTGGGAATATCCAGATTATTTACTTCGATGCTGGTGCAGGGAATGCCACAAAACTTTTCATGAAGAATTTAGCATCTTGCCGCTCTTGTGGGCAGATTCCAGTAATCGAAGTAGGCGCGCCGCGATCAAGAAGCTAGAGAAAATTGACGGCGGACCCTTCTGCCAAAAAGCAATGGAGTTTATGGGAAAACGAAATCGAGAGTTTTACATGCTATGAAACGATTCACCGAAACTGAAAAGTGGAACGATCCATGGTTTAGAAAACTTCCGGGAGTTCACAAGCTCACATTTCTGTTTTTGATTGAGAATTGCAACAATGCAGGATTTTACGAGTTGGACTTGCCGCACATGGCTTACTTAATGAACATAAAAGAAGACTTGTTAGAAGGGGCTATCAAGGGGCTATCAAGGGGGATTACAGAGGCTTCAGGATGGGTGTGGATTCATAACTTTCTTCGCCACCAAAAGAACTCTGAATTGAATTGGGAGAATCTCGCGCATCGCCAAATTGTCGGACTGCTTCGCTCTCAGATGGGGAGGTTTGGAGAGACTGAAGTATTCTCTGAATTCATAGCCCCTTACAAGGAGCTTCTAAGCCCCATAGGTATAGGTAAAGGTAAAGAAGTTAGGGTGGAGAGTGCAGAGAGGAGGGAAATGTTTTCCTCTCCTTCAGTTGAAGAAGTTCAGAAGCACGGAATTGAAATTGGCGTTGATCCTTCAGAGTGCTTGGCATTCTTCGATTTTTACGAGTCGAAGGATTGGATGGTTGGGAAAAATAAAATGAAAAAATGGAAGTCGGCCCTGTCGGGATGGAAGCGAAGAAGTGAGGCGCCCGCTCAGGCCGTTCGCCCATATCTTGAAAAAGAAAAAGCCCCCAACGCCTGCTGAGTTATGCTTCCTTCTGACGTAACTGCCGAAATGTTTGCTGTCGCAGTAATTGTTTCGGCCGCTCCCAGCTCTTTGAATTACCCGTGGAGCGAGGAAATGTTTACCGATCCGATTGCAAAATCAACATATAGAGCCTGCATTCGACTCCAATCACAAGGTCACGCAATTGACGCCATGAGCGTAGCCACGGACGCGGAAAGATCAGGAGATTTAGCTGGCTTAAATGGAAACCCTCAAGGCCGAATAATTTCAAATGTAACGGAGGGATATGGACAAGCATCTTCCTTAGAGTATTATTTCAACATTCTTTCTGAACTGCACGTAAGGAGAAAAACCACTCTCTCGTTAATGAGTGCTATGGAAAGAATAAATAATAGGTCGGTTTCGACCAATGAAGTAGTAGAGAGTATTGTTGAGGCGTCTCAATGCCCTCAAGTGAACTCATTTCCATCTTTGCGGGATCAACTTTTGTCGATGCTCGCAATGATTGAAAACAATAAAAACACTGAAAGATTTTCTACTGGATTCAATGAGTTGGATCATGCGCTTGATGGAGGATATGAAAAGGGCGAGTTTTTGGTTTACGCAGGAGAAACAAGCATGGGCAAATCCATCTTGCTTCAAATGGCCGCGTTGGCTCTTTCCTTGTCAGGCAAACAAGTGACCTTCTACAGTCTCGAAATGCCCTCTACGGCCATCCTTGGAAGAATTTCGGCCAATTTGACGGGGACTTGTCTTACATTCATCGGTAGTCCATCATCTGCTCAGAATCAAGCTATCAGTAAGGCAATAAATCAAATAAATAAATTCAAACTAACAATTCGCGACAATATTTTCTCTTTAGAGGGAATAATGAGAGATGCAAGGGCTCAAATCGAAAATGGCGCTGACGCTATAATAATCGACTATATTCAGCGAGTAGAATATCAAACGAAAGAAAGTCGCGAACAGGCTGTGGCGGAGGTAACAAGGCAAATGAAAAGGCTGGCCATGCAAGGAAATGTCTGTGTGTTATCTGCCTCCCAACTCAATGAGGATGGAAAAGTTCGAGAGTCCAGGGCGATCTCTCAAGATTGTGATATTTTAGCCGTAATCAAAGATGGTCATATTTCTTTGGATAAATTCAGAAGAGGGGAAAGATTCAAAAAAATTGGCTGCAAGCTCAATGGAGCCATTGCAAGATTTCAACCTCAAGAATTCAATCCTGAAGAACAAAAGCCAAAATTTAGAAAGCGCGGATAGCGCCTGTCCTGACATGCTTCTCAGGGTAAAATATAACCGTGGCGGTCCTTGCGGGAAGATTCCCGTCGGGTTTCACAAGAAATTTACCACCTTCGAGCAGATTTAACTTGTGCTGTAACGGATATAATCGTAGATGCGGGGAGTAATATGAAATCGAAGCCTTGGCCTGAGTTATGAAAGCACAATCGAAGCCAATGCACCCGACCCAACGCCTGAGCACGTCGCGGATGGGGTTGCGCATGAGCGCCTTGTTAGGACTTATGAGCTGCGAAATCGAAAAAGTGGAATATGTGACCTCGGGGAAATTTCCCTGTGGAAAATACGTCGGAACATGGAGTGGCTATCTCATCACGGTTTCTCTTGGCCGGGGCGAGTATCGACTCAAAACCAAGATGGGCGTAAGAGGAACCGTGCCCGTGACTTTGGAATGCAATGAACACGGAAAGATCGTCGTCCACCAATAGTCTTAACAACAAGGTCAGCGAATCCGCCGAGAGCGGTGATCGCCGACAGAACTGACTCAAAATACCTGTGAAAAACGAAACGGGAAATGTAGGCGGATTCGCTGCAACGGCGGGTTCTGAGGCCGAAATGGCGGCGATGCTGGTGCGGTGGAAAGACAGAATTCTCCGAAAGGCCGCGAGCAACATCGAGGGCCACTTCATCGACAGCCCTGTGGAGGACTTTACGCCTGAGGAGGAGGGGTTCGAACGTGGGCTACGCACTGCCGTGGACGAGGTATGCAAGCTCATGGCCGATCCGAGCTACTTTGGGCGCAGTCCTC
>Ga0163163_10000975_pt1 | contig 24280 bp, 19 predicted proteins | sample S65metaG_FD_119766 | JGI IMG/M metagenome (GOLD analysis project Ga0163163, IMG submission 119766) | Switchgrass rhizosphere microbial communities from Kellogg Biological Station, Michigan, USA - S6-5 metaG | ecosystem: Host-associated > Plants > Roots > Rhizosphere > Soil | place: USA...
ACCCTCCAACCACAACGGCCAGGTCTGCTGCAGTGTTGAGGAGTCCGGTCACGGCAGTTTGGTTATCATTCGTTGCATAACAAAGTGTGTCCCTGGTGTCAGCAAATCTTTCCGCGAGGTTGTTTGCCGTTAACCTATAGTGAGTAATCATTACCTGCTTCAGGTAATCTGCGATAGCCTGGGTGTCACTTGCCAGTTGTGTGGTTTGATTCACTACGCCTATTCGTTGAAGGTGGATGGCGGGGTCAAATCCATGTGAATAACGGCCGGCAAATTCACTTTCAAATGATGCCAGGTCTTTTTCTGCCCTGATATACGCAGCCAGTCTTTCTGCCTCAACCAGATCGTTCACGATCACGGTCGGCGTGTGTACCGCAGCATGAGAAAATGTAGCGCGCGTTTCTTCATGTTTTGGTTTGCCATGAACAACAATGCTGTATCCTTTTGTTGCAATCTGTTCAGCCCGGTTCCATACTTTCTCTACAAAGGGACAGGTTGTGTTGTATTGTTCGGTTCTTAATCCAATCTGCTTCAATTTTTCTTCCATGGCCAGGGTGGTGCCAAAGGCGGGGATGATGACGATGTCATCCGGCTTTAATTCCTCGAATGGAATGAGTGGCTTGCCGAGCGTATCCTGCAAAAATTTTACACCCCGCTCAGAAAGGTCGCCATTCACCTGCGGATTATGAATCATCTCACTCAGCAGAAAGATCCGCCTACCCGGATTTTCTTCCACAGTTTTAAAAGCAATTTCAATTGCATTTTCAACCCCATAACAAAATCCGAAATGCCTGGCGAGCCAGATCCGCAGCGGACCAAAGTCGAGGAGAGTAGGACTAAAGTCTTTTTTGAGCTTGTCTTCTGCGCGGCGTTTATGCTTGACTGCGGTGATCAACGGACTGCGGTAAATAATGGGGACTTTGAAGGTTTTCATTGCTTTTGCAAAGGTAAGAATTAGTTGGCGGTAGACAGTTGCAGGTTGGCGGAGAAATGCACAACAGCCAACCGCCCACCAACAACCGCCAGCGCTAAACTTATTATATTGCGCTCATGTCAACTCAACTAACCCGCGTTGGATGGCGGCATTCAACAAATATATATGAGGTCAACCTTCGTCAATATACACCCGAAGGAACCATCAATGCATTCGCTGCTCACCTGCCCAGGCTGCGCCAGATGGGCGTCGAAACCCTTTGGTTCATGCCCATCACGCCCATTTCCAAAGAGCGAATGAAGGGCACCCTGGGCAGTTACTACGCCTGTTCAGATTATACCAGCATCAGCTCCGAATTTGGCACCCACGACGATTTTAAACGACTGGTAAGGCAGGCCCACGATCTGGGTTTTAAAATAATTATTGACTGGGTGGCCAATCACACCGGGTGGGATCACGTGTGGACGAAATCACATCCCGAGTATTTTGAAATGGACGCGCAAACGGGAACCTTCAAGGTTGCATCGGGCATGGATGACATTATTGAGCTTGATTTCAAGAATCCAAAACTTGTTGAAGCGATGATTGCTGCGATGCAATTTTGGATCAGGGAATTTGATCTCGACGGATTCCGCTGCGACCTTGCATTTTGGGTGGAACTCGATTTTTGGAAAAAAGCAAGGCCAGCACTGGATGCACTAAAGCCTCTATTCTGGCTGGGCGAGCTGGACGAGTTGGAACATCCTGAATATATGGAAGTCTTTGACGCGAGTTATACCTGGACTTGGATGCACAAGACCGAGGATTTCTACAAGAAGCATTTACCTATTAGTGCGCTGGATGCTGTATTGCAACGATATTCAACGGCCACAAATGGTATATCCATACCAGCATGGTTTACTACGAACCACGACGAGAATAGTTGGAATGGAACAGAGTTCGAGAAGTATGGCGATATGGTCAACGCACTTGCCGTATTTAGTTTTACCTGGAACGGAATGCCATTGTTGTATAGTGGACAGGAATTACCTAATCTCAAACGGTTGAAATTTTTTGATCGCGATCCAATTGATTGGAATGGTGATTTGAAACTTGCGTGCTTCTACCAAAAATTATTGACGCTGCATACCAAACATCCCGCCTTAAGAGCCGCAGATGAAGCTGTTACAACTTTCAGATTACAAACAGAAGCAAACGAACGTGTCTTTGCATTTCTACGGAAAAATGGAGACCACCAGGTGCTGGTACTGCTGAATCTTTCTGCCGGAGAACCAGTGAGGTTTCACATCCGGGAACAGGCTCCTGCAGGGGATTTCATCGAACTGTTTTCTGAAAAAATGGCAAAGCTTGACGGCTTCTCGGAATATTTGCTTTCAGCCTGGGATTACCAGGTGTATTACACAAAAGTCTAAATAAAAACCCTCCCGCACTGTACTGTGGGGAGGGCTAAAACTTAAATCAACAATATAAAAATCGTTTATTTCTGGAGGTCGTTGAGGCCGTAAACATAAACGTTCTCCGACCCCGGATAAAAACCTTCAACTGTTGCGCTATTACCCGCAGATTCAAGGGCGCGGCTGAATTCATCAGTGTTACGAACGGCTTTGCCAGACACTTTTACGATGATAAATCCTTTTTTAAGGCTGGGATTCTGATCACTTAGCATGCCATCATTACTCAGGGTCTTGATACGCACGCCACCTTCGTATCCAAATTCAGATACGAGTTTCTTGTCGACATTTTCAAACTCAGCACCAAGTTTGTCGAGAATTGTATTCTTAACCACATCATAGCTTCCAGTCCTGTTCTTCAGTGTTACAGTTGTCGTCATTTCCTTACCATCGCGGAGGTAAGAAAGCGATACCTTATCACCAGGTTTGAATCCTGCTACCTGTTCAACCATTTCAGAACCGGTAATAACCTTTACACCATTTACTTTGGTGATGTAGTCCCCGGCTTTCAAACCTGAAGTTGATGCAGCGCCATCTTTCGCAACGTCTCTTACAAATACACCCTGGCCTTCCTTAAATCCAACTTTTTCCTTTTCAGATTCAGGAGCATCATCAGGAAGATAGCTGATGCCGATATACGCACGCTGTACAGTTCCATATTGAAGAATATCGTTTACGATCTTCTTTACAATATTCACCGGGATAGCGTAAGAATATCCGGCATAAGCGCCGGTTGGAGATGCGATGGCAGAATTGATGCCAATCAGTTCTCCGTTTGTATTTACAAGCGCTCCACCGCTGTTGCCCTGGTTAACTGCGGCATCGGTTTGAATAAAAGATTCTATGGGCGTTTGACTCTTTCTTGCATTCAGGCCAAGTGTGCGTGCTTTTGCGCTCACGATACCTGCAGTAACTGTTGTTTCAAGATTCAGGGGATAACCAATGGCAAGTACCCATTGACCAACTTTTACCTGGTCAGAGTTGCCATAGAGAAGGAATGGCAATCCCTTGCTCTCAATCTTCAGCACGGCCAGGTCGCTGCTTGGATCTGTACCCACCATTTTGGCAACGAAAGATTTTTTGTTGCTTAAGGTGACTTTAATTTCGTCAGCCTCGTCAATCACGTGATTATTGGTAACTATATATCCATCTTCGCTGATGATCACGCCTGAGCCGGAAGCTCGCTGGGGTACGCTGCGCATTTGCGGGTTGCCAAAAAATTCATCGAGAAAATCATCTCCGAATAAATCAGAAAATGGATTCTTTTTTCTCGGGAGATTATTGCTTGCCTGGTTCTTGCCGATAACAGTAGTAATATGAACTACAGCCGGCGTGGAAGCCTGAGCCGCTTGTTGAAAGTCTACAGGTTGGCCGGGAGGATTATTTTCAAATCCGGCATAGTTTGCCGGAATTTTTACCGTTTCCTGTGTAAGGACGGGTTTATGCGCCAGATGCTGGTATCCAAAAAGCACGGCGAGGGCTGTACAACCACTTATCAATACGGTTGATAAAACATTTCTGAGCTTCATCTGCGAAGAGTTTTTTAGGTTTCCAATGTTGGATCAATCACATGCCTCTCTGACTACAAAGAAACAGCTCCGTTCAAATTGTCATGTCCCATTTGTTGAGTTTAACAAATAATTAGTAAGGCTTTCGTAGATCCCTATGCTTATAGTAAAATTAGTGAATTAAGTGCGGAATCGACCTGTGATCTAACGATATAATTCCTGCAAAAATTGCAGGGTATCCACACCATCGGCATAGTCGCTCAAGACAGGTTGCTGAGTAGTTCCGAAGTCATTATGGCCTCGCCCAACAATACATTGCACCTTCTCTGGCTCCTCGTTAACGATTTGTTGTTTATTACCCGGATAGAACTCATAATTCAGCTGACTGATAGGAGAGAAGAGCTGGGGGGATTCTACCAGGAGGATGGATCCATTGGTCATATAATAACCCCGGTTCATCATTTGAAGCGCCAGGTTATAATCGTAGTTATTTCTGTATTTGCTGTGATCGCTGAAATGCGAATATTTTTTGAAGGCTTCGAGGAGGGGAACAAAATCATAACCTTCGCTTACATAAATCTTCGTCACGTTTCTGCATCCCAGCCCAAAATACAGGTGTACATCGTCTGCAAGTCTTTCCAGGGTTGAAGCATCTTCATCGCCCTTTAAAACTGCAAGAGAGCTGCGGTTTCTGCGAATAATGGAAGGATGTTTCGAGAAATAGTATTCAAAATACCTTGCAGTGTTGTCCGAACCGGTTGCTATGTATGCGTCGCAGCCCTTAAGCATACTGGCAAATTGAATGCGTTCGTTCAAAGCAGGTTCCCATTCCTGTAAGACGCTTACAAGAAAAGGTAGTAAAATATCGTCCTTAGATGACAATTTTATGGTCATTCGATGACCTGCAATAAAGGCGCAGAGGAAATCATGAAAGCCTACCAACGGAATATTTCCCGCCATCACGATCCCCACATTTTTTGAATGCTTTTCGTCGCCATCAAGATCATATTTTTCTATCCAGCTCCTCAGTTTTTCTTCTTCCAGGAAAGCGCTGGAAATCTGTGTGGCTGCATAGTTGATGAATGTCGGTGTGAACCAGGTATTCACCTGCGAAGCCCTTTGTTTCGTGACATTCCAGTCCTCCGAATCATCTAAAATATATTTACCGAGTTGGGATAAAATGTGAATTCGATGTTGTAAATTCATCATGATAATTAAGGGAAGTTTCCCCTACATTTGATTGCAAAATAAACGTAAAATCTAACCCTCAAAAAATCTGAAAAAAATGGCCATTAAGATCACTGAAGAATGTATAAACTGTGGCGCCTGCGAACCCGAATGTCCCAACAATGCTATTTATGAAGGCGGTGTTGAATGGGCCATTGCAGACGGCACCACTATCCGCGGGTCTTTTACCCTGATGGACGGAACTGTGGTTGATGCAGAACAAAAGAATTCTCCAATTAGCGTCGACACTTATTACATTACACCAAATAAATGCACAGAATGCCAGGGCTTCCATGAAGAACCGCAGTGCGCAGCCGTTTGCCCGGTTGACTGTTGTGTGCCCGATGAAATGTATCGCGAAACAGTTGATGAATTGCTGGCTAAAAAAGCCAAAATGCATATATGAGCATTGCGGTAACGCATGCCAATAGAATTTTTTTTTATGGCGTTTCGGCGCCAAATACAGGCGGGTGATATTTCCCGCTATAGGGTGAAGGCAACTTAGCAGAATTTAAGTCCTTCACCTTTTTAGTTATCCATGCCCTGATCAAATGCAAATTCAACAACATGAGGTTTCTAATACTTGCCACGATCGTCCTGGCGGCATCCTGTAATTTGAAATTTAAGAAAAACGAAGAGCGAATTCGAGCGCTCAACAGCATGCAACAGGCTGACGTGGATTTTTCCAATGTCAGTAAAGAGAAAGGAATGCGAAAAGCATTTCTTGAATACCTGGAGGATGATGGGGTGCTGCTCAGACCCAATCACTATCCAATCCTGGGAGCTGATGCTATTGAATTCATCAGTTCCGTAAACGATTCAAGTTTTTCTTTAACCTGGCGGCCCAGCGGTGCTGACGTTGCGCAATCTGGCGACATGGGTTACACCTATGGCGTATACACTTTAAAATCTGCAGACACAACACTCCACGGTACTTATGTTACCGTTTGGCACAAGAACAAAGAGGGCAAATGGAAATTTGTTCTAGACACAGGCAATGAGGGGGTGGGGGAAGGGGAGGAATCGAAAACTGAGGAGGAACAATAGAGATTGTGGATTGTAGATTTTGGATACATCCATAATCTTTATCTACAATCCACAATCCACAATCCAAAATTCAATTTTAAGCTTTCTTAAATACTCTAATCGCACTTCCATCGTTGTTAGCTCATAATTCCCTTTCTTTGCCAAAACCAATTGATTCTCTACCATGAAACCCAATATCGCCTTTGTGACCGGGGGGTATTCCGGTGAGGCAGTCATTTCCTACAAGAGCGCCATTACCATTGAACAAAACCTGGATTCCAGTCAATACAATATCTACAAAATCGATATCACACCAGACGGTTGGTTTTATCTTCCCAACCAGGGCGAAAAAACTCCGGTAAACAGGGAGGACTTCACCATTGGACTAAATGGTTCCAAAATAAAATTTGATGCTGTTTTCATCGGCATTCACGGCACACCCGGAGAAGACGGAAAATTGCAGGGATACTTTGACATGGTAAACCTGCCCTATACTACCTGCGATGCAGCGACGTCCGCTCTCACATTTAACAAACGATACACAGTTGCCGTGGCCTCATTCGGAGGCATCAAAGTGGCAAAATCTGTTCACCTCTTTAAGCAGAGCCGAATTCCAGGAAAAGAGGTGCTGGCAAAATTGAAATTGCCGGTATTTGTAAAGCCAAATAATGGCGGCTCAAGTATCGGTATGAGCAAGGTGACCGATTCAGATCAAATGGAAGGGGCGTTAGACAAAGCATTCAATGAAGACGACCAGGTATTGGTAGAGGAATTTATTCAGGGTCGGGAATTCACCATTGGTGTTTTCATGACCAAAGAAGGCGAAATTATTCCGCTGCCCATGACTGAGGTCATATCGAAAAAAGACTTTTTTGATTACCAGGCGAAATATACCGCAGGATTCTCTGAAGAAATTACACCGGCAAAAGTGGATGAAAAAATTGCTGAAAAAATCAGGCAAACTGCAACACGCGTTTACCAGATTTTTAACTGCAGGGGAATCATCAGAATCGATTTCATCTATAATGAAGAAGCAGGGGAGCCCTTCATGCTTGAAATAAACACGGTGCCCGGACAAACAGACGCTAGTATCGTCCCCCAACAGGTAAGGGCCATGGGCTGGACTTTAAGACAATTTTATTCATCGTTAATTGACGAGGCACTGACCCGAAAGGCTAGTCTGGCATAGTTTTTAATTATTATCTTCAGTCCTGGTTGGGACTTAGAAAAAAAGCGAATGTTTCAATTCATTACCAAACGCCCGTTCTGGGTAAACCTCCTGGTTGTAATCGGACTGGGTTTTTTAATTATCATCATTTTTCTTCAATCGCTGAATCATTTTACGCACCACGGTGAATACCTGAAGATCCCGGAAGTAAAGGGAAAATCGATTGCAGATGCAACCACGTTGCTTGAAAAACAGGGGTTTTCTATTGTCATCCAGGACTCGATTTATAACGATACTATTCCCAAACTAGTGGTTGTAAAACAGTTTCCGGAACCAGATGCAACGGTAAAGGTCAACCGAACCGTTTACCTGGTGGTTAGCAGATCAATTGCGCCTATTATTGAAATGCCTAATCTCATCAACATGAGCTACAGAAATGCGGAACTGGAGTTGAAAGCAAGGGGACTTAAACTGGGTGATACGAGCTACAGGCCCGATATCGCGAAGAATGCGGTGTTGGAACAGCGCTTCAAAGAAGATGAGATCAAACCCGGAACCAAGATTGCCATGGGAAGCACCATTTCATTGGTATTGGGTGCTGGCGTTGGCCAGGAAGATATGCCGGTTCCCGATTTAATCGGTATGAACTACCTCGAAGCAAAAACACTGTTGGAAGCCGGCGGTATTGGTTCATTGCCAATCCCGGATCCGGATGTAAGAGACACGGCTAATGCATTCGTATATCGCCAAAGTCCGGAACGGTACGATGAAGACCGAAAGATGAACCGGATCAGGCAGGGACAAATGATCGATATCTGGCTTAGTGTGATAAAACCGGATAGGAAACCAGACAGTGTTATTTCGAAGCTGCCGGCGACCGCGGAAAAAAGTGATTTTTGATGTTGGGCGAGTTAGCTGCCGATACGTTCCTTCCAGGCCAGCATGCCGCCCGCAAGATTTTTTGTATTCTTGAATCCCATTCCATCTAAAATAAGGGCAGCCTGGCCGCTGCGGTTGCCACTTCTGCAATAGAGAATCACTTCTTCATCCTTCAACCCCTCAATGGGTTCAATGTCCATGGAACGAAAACTGCCCAGCGGCAACAAAATGCCACCAATATTAAAATCCTGATGTTCGTAAGGTTCTCTTACATCAACGAGATTAATTTTTTCCCCGGCGTCCATGCGCTTTTTTAATTCTTCTACTGTAATAAGTTCCATTTTGAGCGTTTAACGAACTTGCAATTTAGAGATTTTAGATTATGGATTATGGATTTTAGATAAAGATTCTGGTTATTTGATGTTGGATTTTGGCTAAAATCCAAGGTCTAATTTCTCAATCCAAAATCCAAAATCTTTATCTAAAATCCACAATCCACAATCTCTACTTTAAATATTTCCCATACCAGGCTATATATCTTTCATACCTGTCCTTCTGATAGCTTGGCACCGTCAGACCATGGTATTGTCCGGGATAGATAATGAGCTCGGTGGGAACACCCAGGGTTCTGAGCGCCTGGTACATTTGCTCGCTCCCTGCAGAAGGCACATTGAAATCTTTTTCACCCACCAGGAAAAGCGTTGGCGTTTTAATCTTATCAGCTTTCAAAAGTGGATATGAAAGCTTAAGGTATTTGTCGATCGATTTCCACGGTGGCCCGATTTCATTTTGATATTGGGTGATGTATTGATCAACACCATACAATGAAAGTGTGAAACCTGTACCGGCCCCGCTGATCGCCGCTTTAAATCGATTGTCTGATGCAATAAGATAATCAGTGAGAATGCCGCCGTAACTCCATCCGCCCACACCCAACTTTTCAGGATCCGCAACACCCGACTTGACCAGATAGTCAACCGCGCCATGTAAATCCAGTACCTCCTTGTTTCCCCAATCAGCAGCAATCACTTTTGTGTATTGCAAACCGCGACCGTTACTGCCGCGATAGTTCACTGCTGCCACCGCATAACCTGCACCGGCCAGCATCTGACGAGCGAGATCAAATGCATAGTCATCCTGGCCAACAGGTCCGCCGTGGATATATAAAATCAATGGTAATTTTTGATTCGCGGGAATATTGGTAGGTCTATAAAGGATGCCTGAAACCAATGCGCCGTCGCTGCTTTTTGATTGAAAGCCGGTCGCAGGGGCCAATGAAAGCGGCGCTAGGAAATCATCCATTTGATGCGTTAGCCTTCTGGGTTTACCATTCTCCAACACATAAACTTCGTCAGGCACCTGCGCTTCCGTCATCAGGGTTACCCAGCTGTTTTCATGACCCTGGGCCAGATCCAAAGCATTGTAGGATTTTTCTCCGTCGGCAACTTTTGTCATAGCGCCGCTCGTCGCATCAAACGAAGCCACCAGGTCCTGCCTGTCGTCAGTTACGATGGCATAAACAGATTTCCCATCTTTTGACCAGCGTGGACTGTGCACGGGTCTGTCAAGCGTGGGACTCAATAATTTCGGTTCTCCTCCATCGCTGGAAACTACCGCAAGAATGTATTGATCATACATCAGGTAATTTTCTGGAGAGGTGGAACGCGTGTATGCAATCCATTTCCCGTCCGGACTCCATCGTGGAGATTCATCAGCGCCATTCCAATGTGTGAGCTGCCTGGCAACTGCACCGATTTTGGCGTCCATTATAAATACGTCTGAGTTTTCATTCTGATCCGGATCTGCAGTGTGATTGCTGGTGAAAGCTATTTTGGAACCGTCCGGACTAAAACTGGCATCATCCTCATCATAATTTCCGCGCGTAAGCGTGTCTAATTTTTTCGTTGCAATGTCAAAGAGGTACAGATGCGTGTACAGCTTCTTGTAACGATAACCACTCACATCATGCTTGAATTGGTAGCGGTCGATGACGTAGGGTTTTGTCGTTTTGTTTTTAACGGTATCGTCAGGATCAAAATCTGAAATTGTCAGCAACAACTTCTTTCCATCCGGACTCCAGCTGTAGTCACTAACGCCAGTTTTGAATTCCGTTAAGCGAATGCCTTCGCCACCGCGCCTGTCAAGCAACCAAACCTGGCTGCCTTTTGATTCCTGTCGGGAAGAAAGAAATGATAAATATTTTCCGTCGGGACTCCATCTCGGCCGGCTTTCACCTTCGGTACCGTTCGTCAATCGGATGTCTTGTGCACCGTCCCAACTAATCATCCTGATGCTCGTTGATCGTTTGTCTTTAGCGGAGTCGACCGTCGAGAGGGTGTAGGCAACCCATTGACCGTCCGGACTCACCTGTGGACTACCAATATAAGAAAGCCTGTAAACATCGGCTGGTGTAATTGGACGTTTGGCGGAAGTTTGCGCTTCTACAACAAAGCATGCAACGAGCAGAATTGAAAGCAGAAAAATTTTTCTCATGTCGATGGAATGATACTTGAAAGGGATATCTGGCGAATATAAGCACCTTTCGCCTTTCACCCTTTACCTAAAACTTAATATTAATGGCGGCCATGAAATTGGTACCAGCCATGGGAAAATAGTAGTTGTCAGCAACGACCTGTCCGCCTGAATAGTAAGGGTAGGTGTAGCCATTGGGCTCATACATCTTATTCAAGAGATTGTTAACCTGAAACACGAGGCTGATCTCCGAAAACAGGAGATGGGGAAGTGTATAGATCGCTCTTGCATCCTGCACATAATATGGATCCAGGCTGCGGGAAGTCCTGCTTGTATTGTCCAGGTATTGGCGACCCACATATTTTGCGATCAGGTCAATTTCAAGGCCCTTCAGCGGGTATACGTTCACGGTAGCAGCGCCGATGGCTGAGGGCGACAACGCGATATCTGTCTTTGAATACTGACTGGTTTTCTGACCTCCGTTATCAAAGTCATCATAGTATTCTACAAAGTCAATGACTTTGTTTTCACTCAGGGTGAAATTGCCACTCACATTCACCCATTTTGAAGGCTTCCACCTGGCCTGTAACTCTACACCTGTACGGTAGCTTTTTGGAATGTTTGTGCGTGTATAGGCACCGACGTCATTGATTTTGCCGGTCAATATGAGTTGGTTGTCGTAATTCATATAATACATCGTAACACCCCAGTTGAAACGATAGTTTCTCTTTTCAACACCCAATTCAAAATCCATCAAATGCTCTGATTTCGGCTGTTGCTGTGCGCCAGCTTCGAAGTCATCCCGGTTGGGCTCCTTGTTCGCAATGGCGAAAGAAGCATATCCAAACCATTCGCCTTTAATATAGGAGACCCCTAATTTAGGATTGACAAAATTGTAAATGTTGTTGATGTAGAGCTGCGGATTGTTTCTAAAACCATCAATCTTGTAGTCCACGCGGCGGAATTGAAGGTCTGCAAAGGCGTTCCAATGCTCAGCTATTTTCTGTTGCCATTTAGCGTAGAAATTGAAATCCGTTTTGCGCGAATCGTGATCATACCATTTGTAATCCTTCGGAATACCCTGTTCGCCCCATATCAGCTTTCCATAGTTTCCCCCGTCATATCGGTACCATCCGCCACCAACAATTATGCTTGTTTTTTGATTTTTGTATTGAACAGAGCTGATGTTGCCGAAGAAATAATTATCCAGCCATAGTTGGCGAACCAGGTCTGTGGTTGTTAGTGTATCTGAACCAAGTACATAATCAGGCAAGCCATAGTCGGCATAGGCCTGTTGCGCTCGGTATTCCTCATAGTAACCTTTTCCCCTTGTCAAAAACATGGCAGTGTTGAAGCTCCATTTCTTATTGAATTCATGATTAAAAAATAACTGGTAATGATCCTGCTGGTAGTTGTCAGTTTCATTGTCATAAGGCTCGCCTGGCTTTTCGGTTCCAGCCGGATTGAATGTTCTGTCTGTGTGCAACAAACTCTCCGGAACACCATACCATGCCTGGTAGGTTTTTTCTTTGCCGGAAATAAAATTGAATCGCAGTGACGAGTTTTTGTCGATGTAAGCAGCTGACAAATACAAGGATTTAAGATCACTCGTTGCGCGGTCAACATAACCATCGCTGCTGATCCTTGATACCCTGGCATCAACTGTAAAGTGATTATTGATTAAACCCGTCCCTGCTTTCAACGTATTCTTCCAGGTGTTGAATGAACCGTAGCTGTTGAAGGATTCGCCATAAGGCTTCTCTACAAATTCATTTGTGCTCAAATTAATGGTTGCACCAAATGCGCCGGCTCCATTGCTGCTGGTTCCCACACCGCGTTGCACCTGGATACTGTTTGTTGACGAACTGATATCCGGAATATCCACGAAAAAAGTACCCTGGCTCTCTGCATCGTTATAGGGAATCCCGTTGAGTGTAACGTTGATCCTGGTGGCATCGGTACCCCGAATTCGAATTCCTGTATAACCCACACCCGTACCTGCATCTGAGTTAACCACTACGGAAGGCGTTTGATCGAGCAGGAAAGGAAGATCACGGCCGAGGTTTTCTTTTTCGATCTCCTTTTTTGAAAGTTGATTTTTGGTGAAGGGTGCCAGGTCTCCGGCCCTGATGGCCCGAATTTCAACAGGTGTCAGGAAAAGCTTTGAGGGCTCTAAAGAAAGACTCGTTTCGTTGACCCCGTCCTGAATTTGCACAGTTTGTGATAGCGGCTGAAAACCAATGTTGGTGATTCTTAGCTGGTAAATGCCAGGTTTGATCCTGGAAAAGCTAAATTCTCCTTTGTCGTTGGTAATCGTGCTTCCTTGTGTGAGCAATTCAACTGTTGCACCTGCCAATGCGGTGCTGTTGTCTTTTTGGAAAATTTTGCCTTTGAATATGGCCTGGGCCATCAATTGGTGACCGGCCAGAAAGAAGCAAATTCCGAAAAACAATTTTTTCATTCGTTTAGTTTTTACGTGAAAAATTGATTTTGGGAAATGCTGCGGAAAAAAGAGGAAAAGAAGGTTCTGTCCTCCCTGCGCAGGCATTATCCTGTTCAGGTTCTGCGGGTTTAATCTCAGCCTCCCCCACCGTATTGTGGGGAGGAAGCACCCCGGGAATCGCTGAAAATGTTGACCGTCGGGACTTAGATCCCATGACTGGTCGTCGCGGCAAAGTTAGTCAAAGGCAGCTAAATTTTTATCGTTTGGTGTAACTTTTATACCAGCCAATCGTACCATTGGAGTAAGCTTATAAAACTAAAAACTGATGAAAATGAAAAAAGGACTGGTATTAGCTATGCTTTTGATGGGCTTTGCAATGGTGAAAGCCCAGGATAAAGTAATCAAAGACGCAAATGCAAGGGAAGTAAAAGTGTCCGGATTTGAAGGCGTGGAAGTTTCCGGCGGAATTGATCTCTATTTAACCCAGGGAAATGAGGAAAAGGTCGCATTAAGCGCAAAAGACCCCGCCGATTTGGACAAGATCGAGGCCGTGGTAGAAGGAGATATTCTCAAAATCCGTTATAAGAAAGATAAAAGCTGGTGGTCTAACCAGTGGAACACCATGGGCAGGCATTATCGTGCCTATGTATCAGCCAAAACACTGAAGAGCCTGGGCCTTGCTGGTTCGGGCAATATTTATGTTACGGGTATGATCAAGTCTGACAGATTTTCGCTGGAAATATCCGGTTCAGGTAATTTCGAAGGTGCGGTACAGGCCAATAAAATTGAAGTAGATCAAAGCGGATCTTCTAATGTAAGGATAACCGGAGCTGCACAGGAAGGATCATTTAGTACGAGTGGTTCGGGAAATGTGATGGGTTACGACATGGCTGTTGATAATTGCGAAATTGATATTAGCGGATCGGGTAACATCCAGATTACGGCGAATAAAGAAATTTCTGCCAGTACCAGCGGATCAGGAAACGTTTCCTATAAAGGAAGCGCACAGGTTAGGAGCGTGTCAAGTTCAGGTTCGGGCAGAATCAGAAAAGTAGATTAATATCACCTCTTAATCAATAACAAATGAAAAAGTTAGCATTATTGGCTGCGATGATGATCAGTGTGATCGCATATAGCCAGGACGATAATGTCGTCAACGACAAGAACGCGCAGTTGAGGCCGGTGGGCAGCTTTAGCGGAATAGAAATTGGAGGAGGCATCGACCTGTATCTTAACCAGGGTGGAAAGGAAACAGTAGCAGTGAGTGCCGATGACCCTGAAGTGAGAGACAGAATTGTAACCGAGGTAAAAAATGGAATTCTTAAAATATACCTGAAACAAGATGGATGGAAATGGTCATGGCACAATAACCGCCACATGAAAGCTTATGTTTCATGCGCGAACATCAATAAACTTTCCGCAGGTGGAGGTTCCGATGTTTATGTGAAAGGAACGCTTAAACTGGATCGATTGGAGATGAATGCATCCGGTGGCAGCGATTTCAGGGGCCAGGTGCAAGTGAAAAACTTGTCGGTAGAATGCAGCGGCGGATCAGATGTTTATATTTCAGGATCTGCAGAAAAGCTGGATGTGAATTCTTCTGGGGGCAGCGATTATCACGGCTTTGACCTGGTTTCAGACTATTGCAATGCGAATGCGAGTGGCGGCTCGGATGCCAGTGTTACGGTAAATAAAGAAATTAATGCTGTGGCCAGCGGAGGCAGTGATATTTATTACAAGGGATCGGCTTCCGTAAGAAAAATTTCCAGCAGCGGAGGCAGTGATATTAAATTTAAAGGATAATTAAAGTCCAATCTATAAAAGTAAACTCATGAAAAAATTCTTTTTGCTATGCATGGTTGCTCTTGGAACAGTGGCAGTGAAGGCGCAGGACGATAAGATTTTTGTCAATGACAAGAATGCCGAAGTGCGCAACGTATCCGGATTCAGTTCCATCTCTGTTGCCAGCGGCATCGATTTATACCTTTCACCTGGCGATAAGGAAACCGTAGTTGTAAGTGCATCGGACGTAAAATATCGCGACAAGATCGTCACACGGGTAGATGGCAATACGCTGAAGATTTATTTTGACGAAAAAATGAACTGGTGGAAAAATGAAGACCGAAAGATGAGAGCCTATGTCTCTTACAAGACGCTTTCCAGGCTTTCGGCATCAGGTGCAAGTGATGTTTATGTGAATGGATTTATCCAGGCGAATGATCTTGAAATTCATCTTAGCGGTTCCAGCGATTTTAAGGGCGCAGTAAAAGTGACCAGTCTGAAACTGGATCAAAGTGGAAGCTCTGATTCCAAGATTACAGGCAGCGCCGAAAAAGTAAATATTGATTTGAGCGGATCCAGTGACGTAAAAGGATTTGAGCTGATTGCGAATTATGTTTATATCAGTTCTTCAGGCTCATCTGATGTTCAGATAACTGTGAACAAGGAGATGTCGGTTCATTCGAGTGGAGCAAGCGATGTTTATTACATGGGAACTGGAATTATCCGGGAAATGAAGACCAGTGGCGCATCCAGCATTACGCGGAAGGATAAAGGCGAAGTGAAGGTTGATAAGGAAGACAGTTGATAAATAAAGGGAAAGGTTTTTAAAGACCTTTCACCTTTTACCTTTCACCTTTTACCTCTATTGCTTAGCATACTTAGCATCAAGAAATAAGTATCTGTCGCGGTGCGGTTCAGGCACTGCTTCAGATTTTACATTAATGTGCATCTCCCAAACTTTGTCGCCGCGTTTATTCACAGGCCAGATCGGAAGACCCTTACCATTTGGATTTCCTGTTTTTACGAAATTGGCGAAGTAGTCGAGCATCGTGGCAGATACCTGAAAGTCTTCCTTCTTCCAATCATAAACTTTATTGCCGGCAAGATTTCCCATCGCATATTCGATCTCTACTGCATGCGCCGCGCCTTCCATTGGTGGAGGAAGTTTGGATGGCGTTGCGTTCCCATTGTTTCTTACCACGCCTCCAGCCAAACCCGGTTGCGCATTGCCCATCGACGGCACCATGGCTGGCCTGGGTTTTTCGAAAACATACCGATAAACAGGTTGGGTGGAACTTTGAAGATGCAATTCTATCCATTTCCAGGTGCTGTATACGATGAAGCGATCACTTGCGAGCGCAGTGGCGGATGCGATCACTTCTGATTCTGTATTTCCGGGGTAGAGTGCAAGAACGCGTAAGGAGTCTGCACCATATTGCTGGCCAACTTTCTTCTTATAATTTTCTGGTGTAGGCGCATCACCCCAGGTGAAGGCCTGGTAGGGAATCTCAGTGGAATTCCAACCTGCCAGCAAGGGTACCTGTGCCTGCTCACCGGCAGCGAAAATTTCTGCAGGTGATTTAGGCAGAAAGTAACCGTCAATAGTAGCCGAAGTATTAAAGGCGCCAGGTTTGGCAGCCTTATTCAACAAATCAGTATCTGCAAGCGCACGCAGTGCACTCAAAGAAGCTGCACCAATTGATTTTGAAAAATTCACCCCATTTTCTTCAGCCTTGGCAAGGGGGATGGCTGGCAATGTAGGGGCGATCATACCTCCACTTTCTCCAATCGCGCCTGCAATGAGATTTCTAGAAAGGGGAGAAGCCATTTGTGCGCAAACAGAAATGGATCCCGCCGATTCACCTGCAATGGTTACACGTTTGGGGTCACCGCCAAAGGCAGCAATATTATCACGCACCCAGGCCAGTGCGGCCTGTTGATCAAGCAGTCCACAGTTTCCTGAAGCATGGTTCGGTGATTCAGCCGTCAATTCGGGATGAGAGAAAAATCCGAATATGCCCAGGCGATAATTCACTGTAACAGATACCACTCCTTTTGTTGCAATGGCTTCACCATCGTACCTGGATTCAGAACCGTCACCCGCCACAAAACCGCCGCCATAGAAATAAACCAGCACCGGCAGCTTTTCTTTGGATGCAGCATTTGGTGTCCATACGTTCAGATAAAGACAGTCTTCGCTCATTCCTGAAGAACGAAACAACATATCTCCAAATACATTTTTCTGCATGGCATTGGCTCCGAATTTATGTGCCGGCCTGACACCCGTCCAATTTCTGGCGGGTTGTGGTGCCTGCCAGCGCAGGTTGCCAACCGGTGGCTGGGCAAAGGGGATACCTTTAAAGCTGGTCACTTTCGTGGCGGGATTTGTGGCTCCTTCTAATTTCCCGTTTACTACAGATACCTGCACCAGTGTATCCTTTGTACCTGCATGGGCATCGGTAACACCGATGCTTGAGAAGATCAATCCCAAGACAGCAAAATGTTTAAGCATTTAAAAAAATTTGAATGATATTTAACGTGAATTCTTATTGTCTCAATTTGATACAATGATAAGATTTTCGCCCGATCCAGTATCCAGACTCACTTCCCAAATGCCCAAATCAAAAAATCAGGAAGTTTAGCACTCCACCAGGGCCAGTCATGATGGCCATTTGGATCAACGACAAAAACAAGATCTGATTTCTGTACGCTCTTCTTTTCGATCAACATATTCACGATGTCTTGTGTATCATCGACGACGTCAATTACACCATCTTTATCGCGATCTCCATTTTCTTCGGCACCTCCAGCATAAAACCAATACTGCAGTTTTGGACGCTTGCGAGAAGACTTGAGTTTTGCATACATGATCCGGTTCTTTTCATCACTGTAGCCTGTGTCTTCAACAGCCTTGTCCCTCCACCAGAATGAGCCGGAAAACACACCTACTTTGTCAATTTTGTCGCCATTGTCCCAGGCCATATCAAATGCCGATAATCCGCCCAGCGAAAATCCGGCAATCGCAACAGAATGAAATTTTCTCACGCCCGCTTTTTTCTTGACATATGGATAGAGTTCTCCTTCGATAAATCCTTCATAGAACTTTGCCCTTGTTCCCCGGTTCAGGTAATCGCGCGAGTCAGCCACGCCAAATTCCTGTTCGCGATTGTTGTTGTGAATTCCTACCACCAGCAATGGTTGAATTCTGCCCAATTGGAAAAGACTGTCCACAATTTCTTTTACCCGGAGCACTTCCATCATTTGTCCATCATTCAAAAACAAGAGATTGAGGGTGGATTTGTCTGAAGGAATGGGCGTGTTGACGATGGTGAGCGTTTCCTGTTGCTGGAGATGACGGGAATAGAGTTTGTCTTCTCTCAACTCGGTCTTTTTGTGGCAGGAATAAAGCAGCAACAGGGCTGGAATTATGCGCGCAAATTTCATGATTTGAAGATATTATCAAATAGAATATTTTCAATTTGCCCGGAAAGATTAATTGTCTTAACTTTGCAAACTCATCGCGAAGTAGAGCAGCGGTAGCTCGTCGGGCTCATAACCCGAAGGTCGGAGGTTCGAACCCTCCCTTCGCAACAAGCAAAGCCCTGCAAAGGGCTTTTTTTATTAGAGGTAAAAGGCGAAAGGTTAGAGGTGAAAGGTTATTCACCTTTTACCTCTAACCTTTAACCCATCACCTTATGTTTAAATCAGGATTTGTCAGCATTTTTGGCCGGCCTAACGCCGGTAAAAGCACCCTTCTTAATGCTCTGATGGGTGAGAAGCTGGCTATTGTCTCTCCGAAGGTTCAAACTACCAGGCATCGCATCAAGGCATTTCTGAGCGGGGAAAACTACCAGATCATTTTGTCAGATACCCCGGGCATTATTGAGCCCAAATACAAGCTTCATGAACGAATGATGCAGTCTGTGAAAGCCAGCCTGGAAGACGCCGACCTGGCCATCTTCCTGGTCGATTTATGGGACGATCTTGAGTCTCAACACCAGGTCTTTGATAGTTTGAAAATCAAGGCCCCGGCGCTGGTTGTTTTAAATAAAATTGATGGTATGTCTGCGGAGCGGCTTGAGGCTTCAAAAACATTCTTTGCCGCCAAATCATATTGCAAAAAAATGGTGGCCGTTTCCGCGCTGAAACGTCAAAACCTGGCTGAGCTCACAGAGGCCATCCTCGAATTTATTCCGGAAGGCCATCCATTCTATGAGGGCGATGACCTAAGCGATCTGCCGACAAAATTTTTCGTGGGGGAGATGATCAGGGAGAAAATATACCTGTTGTACGAAGACGAGATTCCCTATCACGCCGCTGTCCTCGTAAACGAGTTTAAAGAAAAAACCGGGCTCATTAAAATCGGTGCCGATATCATCGTACAACGCGAAACCCAAAAGGGGATCATCCTTGGACAGGGAGGAAAGAAGATCCGGCAGTTGGGAACAGAAGCGCGTAAAGACATTGAAACCTTTTTGGGTTCAAAAATATTTCTGGAACTTTTCGTAAAGGTGAGGCCGCATTGGCGCGACAATGATATTCACCTGAAAGAATACGGATACCACGGAGCCTGATCAATCAATTGAGTTATGAGTGCATTTACAGTAGCGATAGTAGGAAGACCCAATGTTGGCAAAAGCACGTTTTTTAACCGTCTGCTTGAGCAACGGAAGGCAATTGTAGACGACGTGAGCGGCGTAACTCGCGATCGCCAATACGGCATAACGGACTGGAATGGCCGAAGTTTCAACGTGATTGATACCGGCGGATTCGTTCCGGGAAGTGATGATGTTTTCGAAAGAGAGATCCGCAAACAAGTCATGATAGCGGTTGAAGAAGCACACGCCATTGTTTTCATGGTTGATGTGGCGACCGGCATCACCAGTCTGGACGAAGCCATGGCAGACGTTTTGAGAAGATCTACAAAGCCCGTATTTCTTGTTGTAAATAAAGTTGACAACCCCGAACGGCTGTTGGAATCTTCAGAATTCTACAGCCTTGGTTTTGACAAAATTTTCCCCCTTTCTTCCATGAGTGGATCCGGTACCGGCGAAGTGCTGGACGAAATCAGTGCACTGATCACAGAAGAGCAAAGTGCAGACACAATAGAAAAAGATGCTCTGCCGAAGATTGCTATCATTGGTCAACCCAACGTGGGTAAATCATCCCTGCTTAATGCATTGGTCGGCGAGGAGCGCACGATTGTCAGTGATATTGCAGGCACGACGCGGGACACCATCCATACTCATTACAAACTGTTCAAAAAGGAATTCATCCTGATCGATACTGCAGGCATTCGCCGTAAAGCAAAAGTGAACGAAGACCTGGAATTCTATTCGGTCATCCGGGCCATTAAGGCCATGGATGAGGCCGACGTTTGTTTGCTGATTCTCGATGCTACCAAGGGTATTACGGCCCAGGATCTCAATATCTATTCCCTCGCTGCAAAAAAAGGCAAGGGTATAGTTTTGCTGGTCAACAAATGGGATCTCGTAGAGAAAGAAACAAATACGGCCCGCGACTATGAGAAAGAATTGAGACAACGCCTTGCGCCCTTCAATGATATTCCTATCCTGTTCATCTCAGTGAAAGATAAAACACGCATTTTTAAAGTCATTGAACTTGCACTTGAAGTGTATGAAAGCCGAAAAAGAAAAATTCCAACCAGCCAGCTTAATGAGGTGATGTTGAAAGCGGTAGAAAGTTTTCATCCACCCGTTGTAAGAGGCAATGCTGTAAAGATCAAGTACGTGACACAGTTACCTACGGCAGTTCCCAGTTTTGCATTCTTTTGTAATTACCCGGAAGAAATTAAAACACCATATAAGAATTTTCTTGAAAACCAACTCAGACAGCATTTTAACTTCAATGGAGTGCCAGTGCGACTCTTTTTCAGAAAGAAATAACCGTTTCGGGTACTGATTCGATATAATGCGGTATAAAAAAGACGAGAATTGCTTGCAGGGAAAAAAATCGCGAATTACCTTTGCGAGCAAATTTTAAAATTTAAACAACAAGTACAATGAAAAAAGTATTGGCCATTTTCGCTGCTGCGGCAATTTTCGCGGCTTGCAACAGCTCATCTTCTAGCTCCGAAGCTAAAACTGACACTACAGTAGCTCCTGCATCTGCTGCTGCTGACAGTGCAAAAGCTGCAGTTGACACTGCCGCCGCAAAACTCGACACTGCTGCTAAAGCTGCTGCAGATACAACTAAGAAATAGTCATTGTACTTTTCTACATAAAAAAATCCCGCACATGCGGGATTTTTTTATACTCAATATTTAATGGCCGGCGAAACAGCTTTCTTCTAATTACAACTTCGAAATGATCTTTTTTACCCTGGTCCTGAATTGCTTAAATTCTTCCTGTTGAAGCTTTATAAATGCATTTTCATCGAAACTGCCCAGGACCTGGTTCATCTCTTCTTTCGAATCATAAACCATTTTCCTGAAACTATTGGTGTAATCTTTCTCTCTTGATTCGTAGATCCCTTTTCCCAGCCAGGCTTTGAATTCTACAGCTTCGTTCAAAATGTCTTTGAGAGAATTTTCGTTTATGCTTTCCAACAAGCCGGGGTTCAATTCCTCCCAGGTCGCCATGGCATGTTCAAATTTGTCCTTTTCATAAAGCTTTGCCTGGTCAGCATAGAAATTATGAACGCCCTCCCAATCCTTGATCTTACCTGAATGAATATCTTTTCTAAACCTGGCAAAGACATCTTCCCTGATCAACTGACCACCTACATTTATCCATTCTGTTCTAACCCGATTAGCCTTCAATACTTTTCTAAGTGCCGTAAATTTCTGAACCTCAGATCTCTCCATGAATTGTATCAACTGGGTAGCGGCGTAATAATTCAGGATTTTTACAAACAGCGGATAGCATGCAGATACCTTCAGCAATACTACTTTTCGATCTGAATTCTCGGCACCTTCACAAAGCACCTCCAATTTGTCCACGACAACATCACCGGAACGAAGCAGCTTATCTCCCTGTTTTTTGCATGCCGCATCTGTTAGCTTTTTGTCGCGCTCATATTTTTGCAGGTACGCCTTGCCGGTATATAATTTAAACAAATCGAGTGCAACAACAATTTCGTTAATAGAGTCAGGAGCCAGGCTGTTGTACTCCAACAATTGTGCTTTCTCCCGGCGCTGGTCGCGCTGGCTGTATTTCCATTCGTTCCTTGCCAGGGCGTAAAGATTGTGTAAGAACCAATAGCCAGGCATGATCAGCAGTCTGTCTTTCGATAAATCATTACTGACCAGGGAAAATGGGAATGGAATATCCAACTCGTAAGGATAATCGCCTTTAGCCAGGATATTAAAAGTCGCAAATCGGGAATTGTGTTTCAAGCTCACACAAAGGCCCGGCCAAAAACCCCGACCGGCGACGAGCTCGCCATCCGGGCTCCTTGAATTGTGATTTGATCCAATCGTTGCTCCGGCCGCCATATTACTTTGTCCCAACAGCGTACTTGCACACAAAAAAGAATTGTTATGGTGTTGCTCGTGCGAAGGGAATATCAATGAATTCAATACCTCGCAACAGCTGATGGTGGAGTTATCGCCCAAATATGAGTTAATCAAGCGCGCGCCGTACTTAAGCTGACTGTGGGATGCCATGATAAACCGCACTGCCTTCACGCCATAAAACACACGACATCCATGGCCGATGATGCCGTTCACTAGTTCGCAGCCTTCACCAATCTGCGTGGTTTCCTCTGCAGAGCTATTGATCGTTAAATTTTTGATCTTGTTGGCTCCTTTCAGATATGCGTCCGTGCCAATCCACACATCCTTAAGGATCTTACAATTTTTGATGACCGTTCGATCTCCGATCTTTCCATAATACCCGCGCAGCTGATCAAATTTTTTCTCAGTAAAAGTTTTGAATTTCTCCATCAGTCGCTCATCATCCCTAAACTTGCTCCACATCCAGGCATCACCGGGCAACATACCATTAAAGGGAATCACTTTTCGGCCGCCATTTTCATTGCAGAGTTCCAGCCAGATCCTCACGGATTCGTTCTCACCTTCTTTGATAATTCCATTTCCAAATTTCGAAGTATTGGTCGTGGCCAATTCATTCACGTTAACGATCATCACTTCATTGCCGATGATATAATGCGAGAGATAGTTCGTATTGCCGATCACCACGTTGTCGCCCAGGTCACAACTGATGATTGTGCTGTTGTAAAGTCCAACAGGCATCCGGAGATTGTGAAATTCGAGGTAATAGGGTTCAAGCTTTCCAATTCTCACCAGGCCGAAGAATTTGCAATTCCTCACGAGGTCGGGATTGAAAGCATCAGAAACCAGGAGTTGGTTCCAATCATCGGATGTGTTTTGATTCCTGACCAGTATCTCAATTTCCTGGGCATTCAGATGCCGGTATTTGATCCCACTGCGGTTCTGAATATTTCGGAGATGATATTCATCTTTCCCTTTGGGTAGCCATTCTTTTGGGATAAAGTTGTAACCCAGCGAAGAGATCTCATTCTTGGAAATAATATTCATGGACCGAATGGTTAATGGTTAGGTGTCTGCGAACATGGTGTTACTCCACGGTAACGCTTTTTGCAAGGTTGCGAGGCTTATCAACGTCGAGTCCCTTTGCCACGCCGATATAATATGATAGCAGCTGCATGGGAATGACGCTTAGCATCGGTGCGATGATTTCATCTGCTTCCGGTACGTAAATAACGTCGTCTGCCATGCCTGGAATGGTTTCATCTCCTTCCGTCACCACAGCAATTACTTTTCCCTTCCTGGCCTTGATCTCCTGGATATTGCTTACGATCTTCTCGTGGTAGGTGTCTTTTGTTGCTACAAAAACCACGGGGAGGTTTTCATCCACTAGTGCAATGGGGCCGTGCTTCATTTCTGCTGCGGGATAGCCTTCCGCATGGATATAAGAAATCTCTTTCAGTTTTAACGCGCCTTCCAACGCAACCGGGAAATTGTAGCCACGGCCGAGGTAGAGAAAGTCCCTGGCGTCTTTGTATTTTTCAGCTACCAATTTTATGTGATCAGCTGATTTCAGGATCGTCGCAACTTTTTCCGGGACTTCCACCAGTTCATGTATTAATTGCTGGTAGCGTTCTTTCGATATCGTTCCTTTCGCGTGCGCGGTTTTCAGCGCGAATATGGTGAGCATTACCAGTTGTGCAGTAAAAGCCTTGGTACTGGCCACGCCAATCTCAGGTCCTGCGTGTGTGTATGCGCCCGTGTGCGAAATGCGCGCGATAGATGATCCTACCACGTTCACAATGCCGATGATCAACGCCCCGTTTTGCTTCGCGTTCTCAATGGCTACCAGCGTATCCGCCGTTTCACCGCTCTGCGACACCGCGATCACGATATCTCCCTTATTGATGATTGGATTC
>Ga0163163_10000976_pt1 | contig 24274 bp, 12 predicted proteins | sample S65metaG_FD_119766 | JGI IMG/M metagenome (GOLD analysis project Ga0163163, IMG submission 119766) | Switchgrass rhizosphere microbial communities from Kellogg Biological Station, Michigan, USA - S6-5 metaG | ecosystem: Host-associated > Plants > Roots > Rhizosphere > Soil | place: USA...
CAACGACCCATCGCTTCAGGTGCGTGCCAAGCCTTTCTTTAGTCCGGACGGACGCTTTCGAGCGGCTCCTTTCTACCCGCTAAAGGAACTCTACGACCCTTCGGCCGGCGAACTACTAAATCCGTTCGGCAACGGCTTTAAAGATATCTACAAACAGCGAATAGATCTCTACGACGGTAAATCCGACAAACGTTTGAGGGAGTTCGACGGCGGCAAGGCCCCCGTGACGGGCATTGTTCCGACGGCTGGTTTTAGTTTCGACGGGAGGCTCATCGCGTTGACCGGCTTTGAAAAAGAGGAGCGTTCAGTACTCATTTACGAGACGGAAAACGGGCGCAAGGTCAATAGGTTTCCGATCAATGATGACGACCAAAGCGGGGCCGTGACAACTCTTTGCTTGAGCGCGGACGGGCACTTGATCGCCGCAGGGTACGCAACAAAGATCGACATATTTGAAGTTGCCTCTGGCAAAACAATCCGCAGCTTGCCCCACGCTGGAAAGATAGTCTCTCTCAGCTTTAGCCCTGATGGGCGTTTTCTCGTGGCACTAGGTGAAAACAACGACAAGTACATTTGGAGTGCCTCGTCGGGCGAACAACTGGCCACTCTCGTAAATCTCGGCGGCGCTTTCAATAACCGCAGTAGCGATTGGTTGGTTGTAACTCCGGACGGCTTGTTCGACGGTTCGCCCGCTGCATGGAAGCAAATCCTTTGGCGGTTTGGAGGCAACACATTTGATGTCGCGCCTGCGGAGACCTTCTTCAACGAGTTCTACTATCCAGGACTCCTCGCTGACGTGATGGCCGGGAAAAAGCCGCGTGCCCCAAAGAACATATCGCAACTTGATCGCCGACAACCTGAATTGAGGTTATCGACTCAGACTGGATCAGCGGGTGGCGGAGGTCTGGCAGAACGAAACGTGACAGTAAAGATTGAAGTAACCGAAAAGCCGTCCGACAAAGATCACGACAACGGAAGTGGAGCGCGCGATGTGCGACTGTTCCGTAATGGTTCCCTCGTAAAAGTCTGGCGTGGCGATGTGCTGAAAGGCCAAACGACAACAACCCTGGAAACCAAAATAACAGTCGTTGCGGGTGAGAATCGATTGGCGGCCTATGCGTTCAATCGTGACAACGTCAAGAGCAAGGATGCCGAGTTGAGTCTGACTGGTGCGGATAGCTTGAAACGGCCCGGAACCGCTTACGTCCTGGCTATCGGTGTCAATGCCTATTCAAACACTCAATACAATCTCAAGTATGCAGTCGCAGACGCAACGGCATTTGGCGAGGAGACGCGACGCGCACAGGAGCAGATAGCGCATTACCAGCATATTGAATTCGTACCTCTGCTGGACGAAAAAGCCACGAAGATAAATATTCTGACCGCATTAAGACGGCTCGCCGGAACCAACGAAACGGGAAGCTCCAATGAGCCTGCAGGATTTGAAAAGCTGAAAGCGACCGAGCCGGAGGATGCGGTCTTTGTCTACTATGCGGGACACGGAACTGCTCAAGGACAACGGTTTTATCTACTGCCCCATGACCTCGGCTACACGGGAGATCGAACGTCGCTTGACGTCGCAGGTTTGCAGATGATCCTCGAACATGGCATCTCGGATGAAGAGTTGGAGCAGGCAGTTGAAGGAATCGATGCCGACAAATTTCTGATGGTCATCGATGCCTGCAATTCGGGGCAGGCTCTGGAAGCCGAGGAGCGGCGTCGCGGACCGATGAACTCCAGGGGATTGGCCCAACTGGCTTACGAGAAAGGAATGTACATCCTGACCGCAGCGCAGAGTTATCAGGCTGCACAGGAGACATCACAATTGGGGCACGGACTGTTGACTTACGCGCTTATCGAAGAAGGACTGAAGCAAATCGCGGCAGATAATGATCCTAAAGATGGTCAAGTATGGGTGCGTGAATGGTTCGACTTTGCGAGCACGCGCGTACCCAACATGCAACTCGAGAAAATGAAACAGGCTCGCGGCCTGGGCCATAATCTTACTTTCGTCGCCGCCGAGGAACGCGTTCCAGATTCGGAGCGGCTCGTGACCCAGACGCCGCGAGTCTTTTACCGACGCGAATCTGAAGCAAGGCCTTTAGTCGTCGCAAAAGGAAGTCGCTGAGATGGTCGGCAACCAGACGTAGTTTTGTGAATGATTGGCCGGTGCTCCGAACCGATCTAAGACCGAAGTCTCAAAGCGGTTCGGAACAGCAAAACCGGACTATTGTTGCCGGCCCGGCGGCGGAACAGAAACAAGCGATCCAAAGAGCCCGTGGTCCTCACCAAATGGCCCAGCCGTAAAGAAGAGCGTGGTTGTTGTCCCGTTCGCACTGGTCGCGCTGACACCCTTACCGAATTGGAGTGACCAAAGTCCATCAATCTGAACCGGTCTGCCCGCGTCGGAATGCATCAGTCCAACGGCTTCGAACTGACCGTCGGATGTCAGCGTTGCCGGATCAAATACATGAATGCGACCATTTCCGAAGTTGCCGACGAGTAAGTCTTTACTGAACCTCCCAAAATCGTCAGGGGCAAGTGCCAATCCCCAGGGCGAATTGAGTTCTCCCCCCGACGCAACACGACGGATTAAGTTCCCGGAAAGATCATAGGCGTCCACGAATCCGTTTCCCGGTCCCGCTACGTCGTCATGCTGATCTGCATCCTGAAGCGCGTAGGTTACGTAGAGAGTGTCGCCAATGTCCTGGATTCCAAACGGCGCAAAGCCTGGAGGAAGATTTGGATCAGTGAAGTTCCCTGACAACGTGACTAAGTGAAACGAGCTATCAAAAACATCCACTTTGCCGTTATGGAAATCAGTGGCATACAGATGCTGACCTGCTGTACGACTGTCGATGGCGAGACCTTTATAGACAGCATCATGGGCCAGGGCATTCGCATTCGGGACGACAGTCACAATAGGGTTTCCCCTGAATGCTGAGATTGTCCCGTCCTCGCTGGAAAAGATAAACCGCGCCGCACTCGTGCCGGCACCATTGTTAACCACAAAGCCACTACCGCCGTTAAAGACGAGGCCAGTAGGATTCCCTTGAGCCCCACCCGCTCCGGGAACCGTAAAGAACGAGGTGGCTCCGGAACTGATGTTGAAGAGCGTTGTTTTGCCGCTACCATTATCGGCAATCCACCATGGCGTCGTGGGACCTGCGTCGAGTCCCCAGGCGTTAACAACGTTAGAATCGGTGTGGTCCGCCAGGCCCGGGATATCCGAGACAATATTGTGCTGGGCATAGAACTGCGACGGACCAGGCACCACTACGGCGGCGTGCGCCACCAATGAAGCACCCACAAGTGTTCGTTGACTAGTTATTGCCACGGCGATCAACCCGAAGAATGAGACCACCATGATCATGGGAATCAATTTTGATCTGATTATCATTTCGTCACTCCTTCGTAACACGCACTCAATCCAGGCGTTTGCGTGTGCGCGCACACCAATATTTCAACTTCGTTAGGGGATTGCTTTAGCGACGTCTGGCTCGAAACGTTCTCAAGTGGATTTATGAATTGGGGATTGTTGCCGCAACGTAGGCCGATTGACTGGGATTGTCAAGAAAATAAAGTTCGCGTGCGGGTTAAGTTTATATTGCGATTGAGTACGTGAACTTACGCAACGACTCGCGCGAAAGGATCTACTGAAACGAATGAATCTGCGGGAGTGAAGTCCATCTTCGCACCACAGCCAAGTATTCGGGGGCGAAACTCGGTAGCCTCCACTTTCTTGCCTTCTGACAACCTAAGAGTTGATGCCGCCCTTGAAAAGGCGCATGAGCGGCATGGCCCAACTCTTTCATGTTCATAATCTGATCGAGGACTACGGACACGCTTGCAGTGCCTCGACGTCCACGCGCCTGGCCTGTACAGTGCCGCAAACGGACTGAACAACATTCCCACCAATTACCACGTCGGTCCGAAACGGACCGCTGAATGTATCTGTTTTGGAATCTAAGGTAATCTCGGCACGAACCTTCAATGTGCCGAGGGGAGCTCCCTGGTCGCTCAGAAAATGAACGAACGTGACGCCGAAGCTACCGGGTCCAATTTTTTTCCAGGTTCCAATGCCCGTGCTTACGTTAGGATCTGGATCGGTGCCGATTACGCCTCCGCCCTCGGTCATGATTGAGTAGTCGATGACTGGATCTGCTCCCGATGCCATAACGGTCACCTCCCAGGTCCCCACCAATTCGTGATGAGGATTATATTCATCACCTCGAACGTTAAATTGTGAGCCGCCTAGTCCAATCAGAGCGACAATCGCCAAAGTGAGTAGCGTTATAGAAATTCTCTTGGTGTTCATTGTGTTTGTCCTTTCATGTTTCAACGTTAAGTGAGTAAGGAGTTGAGGCAGATAAGAACCTGCCCTTCGGGTGTTACCATCGAGTGGAGAAGACGGGCCTTAACCTGCTCGTAGATCGCCAACTCGTTTACACGCGTTATGCTGGCCGCTTCCGCGATGGAGACCATCTGAACAAGAGGGCCACACGTCTCGCATCGAATATGGGTCGATTCATCCCGTTTTTTGATAATGAACAACTCATCGGTCTCGAAGGTGATTTCAGTTGTCTTTGTTTTCTTCATTCCCTCTCCGAACTCCGACTTCGATTTTCTTCGTGTGACCTAATCGCCCTTGTCTGGCCCAAATGCGCCGCGTACAATTCGGCCCGTTGTTTCGGCAGCCGCACCTCAACCACCGCGGCGTGCTGTTGTTAATGAGTACCCATCATGCGAGGGGTGCACCATCAAGTCTTGAGGAAACCCTTGGGAAGTTCTTGGGAATTTCCTGACCAGTTCTAACGTGAGCAACAACGAGGAAATAAAGCGCTTTTACGAGTTCGGGCCTTTTCGCGTCGACACGTCAGAGCGTGTTTTGCTCCGTGAGGGTCAGCCGGTGATGCTCTCGCCGAAGCTCTTTGACACGTTGCTGGCACTCGTTGAGCGAAGCGGCCACATCGTTGAGAAAGCTGAATTGATGGAGACAGTGTGGCCAGGTACTTTTGTCGAGGAAAGTAACCTGTCGTCTAGCGTGTCTCTGTTGCGCAAAACATTGGGCTCAGGAGTGGATGGCAAGTCGTACATTGAGACGGTGCCGCGACGAGGCTATCGGTTTACGGGGGCGGTGGAAGTGATGGGTCAGAGTACCGACCTGATCGTGGGGAGACGAACCAGGGTGCATGTCGTGACGCATGAAGAAGAGGAAACGTCACCCGCAGAGATCGAGATAGTGCCTCCGACTAGGAGCCCAGCCATCTGGAAAAAACGCAGTGTCATTCTGGGCCTTTCAGCGCTTGTCATTGCGGTAGCCGGAGTTTTGCTTGGCCTCAGATACTTTGGAACTAAGAGTACCAACGCCTTTGAGCCGTTCTCCAAGTTCAAAATGGCCCGCCTCACAACCACTGGCAGGGCAAACGATGCCGCAATCTCTCCGGATGGTAAGTTTGTGGTGCATGCGATGGATAATGCGGGGGAGCAGAGTCTTTGGCTCAGACATATTCCCACCGGCAGTGATCAAGAGATAGTGCCCTCGAGCAAGGATGGGTTTTCGGGCCTGATCTTTTCTCCTGACGGCAATCGGATCTACTTCTCAAGCTCAGGTACGCTCTATGAAGTACCGGTCCTCGGAGGGTCTGCGAAGAAGCTGGTCAATGACGTAGATACAGCTGTCACCTTCTCTCCCGACGGAAAACGAATGGCCTTCATGCGTGGTGTTCCGTCTCAAAGGGAACGGTTACTTATCGTAGCGAATGCAGATGGCACAGCAGAACAAATACTGGCGAGACATAAACTGGAAGACGCCTTTCTCATAGCTCCGGCCTGGTCTCCGAACGGAGAGACGATTGTTTTTCCACTCAGGGGTTCTGGTCCTGACGCTCCTTATGGAAACCTGCGGGAAGTACGACTGAAAGACGGAGTAGAAAAGAAGATCACCTCTCAGCAATGGTCCTCCATGGGTTCTGGTTGCTGGCTGCGGGACGGCAGCGGGTTAGTCGTCATCGCTGCCGAAGAACAGGAATCAAATTCGCAGATCTGGTTCGTGTCATATCCTTCGGGCAAGGTGAGACGCATTACCAACGACTTGAATGATTACTTGAACGTGAGTCTCACCGCTGACTCTTCCTCTTTGGCGACCGTACAGTTTGAACGAGTTTCAGATATCTGGATGGCCCCGGATGGCGATAGCAACCGGGCTTCAAGGATCACTACTAATAGGGTTGCTGGAATGGGTGGCTTGGCCTGGACACCGGATGGAAGAATAGTTCACGCATCCAGAACAAGTGGTTACCAGGAGATCTGGATCATGAATAAGGATGGGACAGAAAACAAACAACTGACATTTGAGTCCGGCCGCAATAGCCTGCCGGCAGTCTCGCGCGATGGTCGTTACATTATTTACGTTTCCAACCGGATGGGCACTCGCAATATCTGGAGGATGGATATAGATGGCGGTAATAAAAAACAATTAACCCACGGAAGCGACGACGTTAGCCCCCAATACTCACCTGATAATCAATGGGTCATCTACTCATCCTCTGAAATCAAACATCCGACATTATGGAAAGTGCCGATCGACGGCGGTGAGGCCGTACAGTTAACAAAATACGATTCCAATCTAATAGCGCTCTCGCCTAAAGATGGACAAATCGCTTACGCCTACGATGAGCCGGAGACCTTGAAGCGACGGGTTGCGATCATTCCGTTCACAGGGGGGCCACCTACAAAGGTCTTTGACTTCCCGAACCCGTTTGGCCAAATCATACGCTGGGCTACTGACGGCCGCGCGCTGACCTATATCGGAACCCCCTTACGGGCTAACATTTTTAGTCAGCCGCTTGATGGGAGCCCACCTAAACAGATCACTGATTTCAAGTCTGATCGTATTTTCATTTACGATTGGTCACGCGATGGCAAAAATCTTGTCGTTGCCCGCGGTGGTCGTACAAGTGATGTTGTGCTAATCACGGATCAATCCGCATTCAAATAGTTCTTTCAATATTCCCGCTTGCGGCATTGATTCTGAGTAAGCGCACCGACGTTAACGAACAATTGCCAGGCTCCAGGCGAGGACACCCACACTCCCAGCATCTATGGCCCAATTCGAATAATCCCAGAGTTGCTCACCTGGCCATGAGCTTTCACCTGGACAGTACAGTCACCGGAGAACAACGTATCGGGTAGCCTGAACGTTACCTGGGCAAAACCCGTAACGCGTTCAGGGCGCACGTCCTCAGCAGGCACTTCGTAGCTTTGGTTGTTACTATCGATCAAATTCACTACTACTACAGAACTTGATTCCCCTTGGTTCAATTGCAGATTCGCCACGAACAGCATCACCCTGGTATTGAGATCGGGGCCAAAGTTGTACCACGTGCCGAGTCTGTCAATTGGGAACGGATCTCGGAGTAATAACAAAGAATCAAGCGCCGCGGCCTGGTTCGGATTAGGACTGAGCTCATCCAGGATCAGTATCAGCGTTGGTTTGTCTGTAACAACCTGCCCACCGGTTAGTAAACCGGCACCACCGCTGAAATTTGCATCTCCACTGTACACCGCAGAGATCGCATGCGTACCGGTGATCAAAGTTGTGGACGAAAATTGTGCCGTACAAGTATTTCCCGTCGTAGCACCACAGTTCATAGCCGCACCGAGATTATTGGCTCCATCCTTGAACTGCACCGTACCGGTTGGTGAGCTTGTGTTAACCGACGGAGTAACGGTCGCTGTAAATACAACATTTTGTCCTAAATCCGACGGGTTGATGGAGGCCAACACATTAGTCGAAGTCGCCGCCTTCGAGATATCAAAAGACTGCGCCACATTTGTCGCAGAGTTGTAGTTCCCATCACCGCCTTGTGACGCAGTGATTGTGCACGAGCCGGCTCCGGTAATGTGAACTGTTCCCGGTGAAGGAGTGCTTACAGTGCAATTGCCCGCAGCTGTCAAGGTAGCTGATAACCCCGAAGATGCGTTTGCGCTAACAACGAAGTCAACATCACCGAAAGCCTTGTTTGGCAATGCGGCGAAGCTAATAGTTTGATCGGCTTTCAAAACGTTAATGGAAGCTGTAGCTGTGCCTCCGGTGATCGAAACGGGGTTGCCGCTACCAGCAATATAAGTAGCCGACACGTTTCCACTGATATTGTTCTTCGCTCCTACGCTCGTACCGATTACATCAACAGAAAAAGAGCACGAACTTGAAGCGGCCAAGTTCAAAGCCGTGATGCCAATCGTATTGCTGCCCGCATTAGCCGTAATCGTTGCAGCGCAATTGCCACTCAAATGATTGAGGGTCGCCACCACTAAGCCGGCAGGTAACGTGTCACTCGCGGATACGTTCATCAACGTCACTGTTGAGTTTGGATTCGCCAATGTGAAAGTTAGCGACGTCGTTCCATTGAGTGGGATAGTAGCTGCGCCGAAGCTCTTGGAAATCGTTGGGGCTACAGGAGGCGCTATCACCGTCAAACTCGCCGTATTGCTTGCGGCGCCGGGAACGGTTTCGTTTGCGGTGATTGGTCCGGTGGTATTGTTCAGCGTTCCCAATGTGTTTGGCGCCTTCACCTTCACGGAAATAGAGCAAGTCGCCAGTAACGGATTCGAACCTGGACCCAACATACCACCGGCCAAACTGATGGATGATGAACCTGCGATTGCGGTGATTGTTCCACCGCAGCTATTAGTAAGGTCGTTGGGTGAATCTAGTACGAGTCCTCCCAGCAGATTGTCAGCGAAGGAGATTCCGGTTAGCGATGTGTTTGTATTCGGATTGCTAATCGTAAAGCTCAATAAGGTGGTCCCATTCTGAAGCACTATGTTTGGCTGAAAGACCTTACTGATCGTCGGCGGCGCTATCACTGTTAAGGAAGCTGATGCCGAGTTGCCGGTACCGCCGTTAGTGGAATTCACCGCGTTGGTGTTGTTGACGTAAAGACCGCCGACGGGAGTCGTAACCATCACACTCATCGTGCAAGAGCTGTTGACTGGAATAGTGCCGCCACTCAGCGAGAAAGTCCCAGAGCCAGGTGTTGCGGTTGCTGTTCCTCCGCAAGTGTTGGCCAAACCGTTAGGATTCGCGACGACAAGGTTGGCCGGGAAGTTATCCGTGAAGGCGACCCCGTTGAGTTGAACGGTATTCGATCCGGGATTTGAGATATTGATGGTGAGGGTCGTGACTCCGCCCGGCGCAATCGTTGTTGGACTAAATGATTTAGTTATCGCAGGGGGGGCTATAACTTCCAACGCCGCGGTATTACTGGTTGCTCCGGTACCTGCTTCGGTCGAAGTTATCGCGTTTGTTGTGTTGAGCTTTGTGCCCGCAGTTGTTCCTTTTACGGCAACGCTGAAGGTGCAAGACGATCCAGCCGCCGGCGAGGCTGTCAGTGTTCCGCCTGACAGGCTCACGCTGCTGCTGCCTGCAGTTGCAGTTATAGTTCCGGCGCCGCACGAACCGGTAACACTCGGCGTGGTTGCTACTACCAATCCCGCAGGCAGGTTGTCAACGAACCCGACTCCGCTAAGACCACTCGTCGTATTCGGATTATTAATCGTGAAGCTTAGAGTGCTATTGGAATTCAAAGGAATGTTTGTCGGATTAAACGACTTGATGAGCGTCGGACTTACCGGAACGGGGTTCACCGTGACGGTAGTTGCGATCGAAGGTACGCTAGTGCACCCACTAATAGCGACTGTAACGGTGTAGTTGCCCGAGGCGTTCGCAATGAACTGTTGATTCGTTGCGCCGCCAATCGGATTCCCATTCAGATACCACTGGTTTCCCGTAGCGCTGCTTGATGTCAACGTCACGCTTCCACCTTCAAAAAAGGTTGTGGGCCCACTCGGTGTGATCGTCGGTTTCGGCGGAACAGGATTTACGGTAACAGCTGTCGCTGCTGAAGGCGCGCTGCTGCAGCCACCGGTCGTTACTACGGTCGTGTAGTTTCCCGAGACAGTCGCGACGTATTGCTGATTGGTTGCGCCCGCTATCGGATTTCCATTCCTGTACCACTGATTGCCAGTGGCACTGCTCGAGGTGAGGTTCACATTGCCACCATCACAAAATGTCGTTGCACTACCCGGAGTGATCGTTGGTGTAGTCGGAACCGGATTCACAGTGACAGCTGTCGGAGCAGAAGTAGTAGCACAGCCGAGTTCTGTTACAGCAACGGTGTAATTGCCAGAGGTCGTTGCGATGTACTGTTGATTGGTCGCGCCACCGATTGGATTTCCATTTAAGAGCCATTGATTTCCACTGGCACTGCTGGATGTGAGGGTTACACTGCCGCCGGTACAGAAGGTTGTTGGACCGCCAGTTGTGATCGTCGGTGTTGCAGTAGATGTGACATTGACGGTTAAGGTATCCGTGGCAGTGGCAGCTGAGTTGTTTGTTACTGTGAGCGTGAAAGTCGAAGTGGTCGCCAGACAGTTCGCAGCGACGTTCGCAGTAACTTTGCCTGCCGCGTCAACACTTATGCCGCTAATGGTGACACCGGTCCCAGTCAAAGGTGTGGCGCTAACATTGAGTGTGTTGGCAGGCTGAGAGGGATCGCTGACAGTTGCTATCTGTCCATTAGCATTAGCGCCTCGCTGCCTGACGAGCGGAGCGGCGGCCGTGATCACTGGCGTACCGTCACTAAAGCAGACTGTCACATCGTTCAAGGTCGGCGTTGTTGTATTGTCGGTAGTACTCAGTAACGCTTTGTACTTCAGATAGCGGAAACCGTTGAACTGTGCGAGTGAAGCCCCGCTGATGGTAAAGAAAGTTGCTGCGGTGCCGTCTGGGCCGACAAAATTGAAGGGCCCGTCAAGGCTGTTGCTCGCTGCACCTTGAAATTTCATGGCCGTATTCGCGGGCGTAAGTCCATTCCACGATAGAGTCGTCCAATGCGGTGCCAGACCGTTTGGCGGGTTTGCGTCACGCGCGCCGGAGATAAGATTTCCGTAGGAGGAAAATCCAGTCTTCATATAGGCAATGAAGCCAAGATCTCGACCACCTGCCGTGTTGTCGGCTGACCATGTCGACCCACTGTTACTGGAGGTGACACGCTGCCCACCTGAATACGGGTTGCTGTTGGGAGAGGAGCAGCTACAGGTATACGCGTAGGTTCCGGTTGAGGGATCGGCAGCCGCGCGAATGATTACAGCGTATTTAGTACCGGCTGTCAGCGTCGCGGGCGTACTGAAGTTGGCTGAGAAATAACCACCTGAACCACTATTAAAGCCCGAGATGGTTGCGGCAGCGAGGTCAGACCCGGTTGGCACGTTGCCGGCGGTTGCGCGAATCGAAACAATGAGATTTGGTGTCGTGCCTGTGCAACTGCTACAGAAGAGATCGAGATCCAGCCTCGATAAATTGCCGGTAACGGCTGGCGTGAAAGTCTGTCCAGCCCAACTAGTGCTGGTGAAACCAAAGCCGCTGGTCGTGACGGTTAGATTCTGCTGGTCCACATTCGCCGGAGCGTCCAGAACGACATTTCCCGGGCTCGTTGTGAGATCGACGTTTGTTAACACGCCAGTTTGAAAATCGGCCTGTGATGTATCCACGAAACAAGCAGACAGTGGCGCGGTAGTTAAGGAGAAATTTTGTGTCGTTGTCGCCCCGTCGTTCACAACTATGTTCGACGACGTACTTGAGTTATACCCTGCAAAACTTGCAGTGATACCTGGATAGTTACCTGCCGGCAAATTGGCGAAAGAGTAAATACCAGCAGCGTTTGTGTTCGTCGTTCGGCTTCCTAATAACACCTTTGCGCCACTTATCGGATTGGTCGTGACGCTGTCAGTCACCGTTCCTGAGACAGTGCCACCCGCGCCCACCGGCGTACACTGCGGGAACGCAAATGATCCAATACGAGTGAGATCGTTCAGACCATCGACGCCGTAGTATTCGTTTGTATACCAGAAGGTACAGCCGTTTGGATCAAGTGACATTGCACTGTAGTCACCCCATCTAGTACACGGTGACCCGCCGCAGTTTCCCGTTTGAGTGCCAGTTCCCTGAATCAAAACCTGTTCGGTCTGGCCCAACGTATTTAAAGGATCCGTTGTCAGCCGCCCGGCATACTTGATAGCTGGCTTGGTCGTACTGCTGGATGTGCTATAGCCAAGAGCCATATTACCCATCCGATCGACGGCAAGGCTCGGCATAAAACGATAGATAACATTGGCACCGTCCGGGTCCCAGGTTGCTGCTTGAGGTAGGTTCGCAGCGACATTGCCACCGGTTACATCAACCTGATACCAACGTGGAGCAGCAAATCCGTTGGTATCTTGTCTTCGCACAGTGTGGGTGGCCCATAGCGATTCAGTCCCACCGATATTGCTGTACTGGTTCTGCATCATCGCCCGAACCTCAAGAACGTCCAGAGAATTACCTCCCTGGGACGGCGCATTTGGAACGCCGGTGTTTGGCCAACTGGTTACGCTCTGCGGAGCGTCAGGTCCAGTGAAGGTAGATGATGAAATGCGTTCCCAGTCGACATGAAATTTGTAAACGGATAGAGCGTTTATGAATTGCCAGGTTGAGACGAAGTAGTTGGGACTGCCCGCAGGTGGCGTGCCGGTCTGGAGTCTTGCATTACTGGGAAGAAGCGTGAAGTCGCTCGCTGGTGCATTAAACGAAACTGATTGAACAGTCGGTGCTCCCGCATACATCTGGGCTTTATTGAACGCATATACCCGTGGACTTTGATAAGAGCCGGCAGCTGAGTAGTCAAACATATTGACGGACATATACAGGCCGTCAGGCCAGATGCCGAACTTCGGGTAATCACCAAGACCGCCCGTCGTATTGATCGAATAGAAGTTCCAACCGCCTAAAACCGGATCACCGGTTTTGGAGGCGGCAATGCATTGGAAGGCGCCCGGAGGATTACTGACGTTGCCACTCCCATCAAACGTGAAGGCGAAGTCTGTGATGATCCAACGATCCTCAAAGCTATCGTAGAGAACAACCGGGTCGCCAAAATTGTTTGTGTCGCACAGATTGCCAAAGTGCCCCTGGCTCATGAAGGCATCGAAGGTGAAGGCGGCCACCCGCACCCCATCGCTTTTTCGATAAATCCCGATTGAGGTATTAACGGTCTGGATGTAATACGTTGGGCCAACGTCGCCATTCGTATCCGGCGGATGTCCTGCTCCCCAGGTGGCGAAGTCGAGGCCGTCAAAGCTCGCGCTCGGCGCAGGCGCAGGTGCATTTATCGCGGGCACGCTCGTTGTCTTGGATCCTTCGGTGAGTTTGGCGCCGGAAGTTCCCGGATAAAAACTCGGGTTAGGCTCTGGCCCCTCGCGTTCGAGGCGCTCTCGTTTCACAGGCTTTCGGTATGGAAGATCTCGTAGGTCACCGTTGAATGAATGCGCTTTTATAAGTCGCTGTTCGTTAGGTTTACGGTTGGCTTCATCGTCTTGGTTGCGAGCTCTGGTTTCCGTGTCGGAGGATTTTTCTTGACGCGTCACCTCTGGATCGACGCGACGCTTGTCGTTGTTCTGTGCGAGTGCGGAGAATGAGCTGGCTTGCAGTCTTTGCAGGAGAGCCGAGGAGTTGTTAGTCGCAATGACCTCATCACTGTGATCGGAATGCTTTTCGTTGGGCGTCTCCCTGTCACGCCTTACTAGCGTTGCCTGTCGATAAGTCCCAAAGTCTTTGTGCAAGAATCTCTCGATCCCCGCATCTGCCAAAACTGACGAAAGTACGATCGTCATCCCCATACTTAACAGGACTAGTAAGAATGTCCAAGGTCGAGAGATAAAACGACGCGCGTTTTGACTCCGCTGGGGATCCGTGCGGACTGAGGAACGACTGTTAGAACGCATCGAGAAGTCTCCGAAAGAACATGGGGAAACCTACCACGCACTTATGGACAAAAAGCGGGTTGTTCAGCCGGCAAAGGTGAATGGAGCGGCGTGATAGATTTACTGGCAATCGGGACCAGCGGACCTGCCCTCGGTTAGCGAAACGCAACAGGCCAAACAATTTGCTGAACCTTCATGGTCTCCCCAACTTAATCCTAACGTTTTCCCAAGGCAGCAGTGAGGAATCAACTTTTGAGAGGGCTTCTTGATTGCTTAGTGCGAGAGACCGAAATAGAGATAGCGTGCAAAATCTTGAGGTTAGTCTGCACATTGGCATTCTAGTTCTGAGGGTTCTTTAGTGTAAAGCGCTTATTTGGTACTTGGTCGTGGGTGGGCGGATAGCACTAACTTAGAGTGTGGGATGCGCTACCGTCGGTGTGAATACCCTCTACGTTAAATCGGAAGCCTTGAAGTTAGGTGGAAGAGTAGGTGAACAATCTAAGAACTTAGCCGTAACTCTGGCGAGCCGCTTCACACCCTTTGCAACTATGGCATGATGACGACTTCCTCCGCGTACCCACGACCAGCGACCGAACACGCACGACCGCGCGACCAGCTACGTACAATAGCGCTGCAAGCAAAACGGTCCCGCTAGCCAATGTTTGCCAGTCAATCATAAGTTCATGAAAACCCGAGTAAACGTCCGCCCTGAAACGTAGCTAACGATGAGACGTACGCCAGAACCAACATGTAGCAAATCATAAACAATGGCCAACGCCAGGAATTCGTCTCTCGTCTCACCACTGCCACAGTCGACATGCATTGACACGCCAGTACGAAAAAGACCATTAGTGATAAAGCAACCAGTGGAGTCCATACAGGCGAACCGTCCGAACGCTTGGCATGACGAATGCCGTCAATCAATGAGTTTGATCCCCCATCAGTATCTTCGCTAACGTTGTAGACGATGCTCAATGTCGAGATTACAGTTTCGCGCGCAGCAAACGACGAAATTAAACCAATACCGATTTTCCAGTCAAAACCCAACGGTTGTATTACTGGCTCAATAACTCGGCCCAATCGGCCGGCATAACTATTCTCTACTTGAAAGGTGCGCTGTTGGGCTGTAGCGGGACCTCCGAAACGAGGAAACGCAATGAGCGCCCATAACAAAATGGAAATTGCCAGGATCACTGTGCCCGCTCGTTGTAGAAAGATACCTACGCGCGAAAGTAATGAATGAAAGACGTTGCCCAGTTGCGGAACACGGTATGGCGGCAATTCCATTACAAAAGGCGTTGAGGGTCCTTTGAAGAAGGTATGCTTAAGAATCCAGCCGACAATTACCGCGATCGCGACGCCGAGCATATACATCAACAAAATTATGAGTGTCCCGAGAGAGATGAACCCCATTACTCTCTGACCTGAGAAAAACGCCGCAATCATCAACGTATAGATCGGTAAGCGCGCCGAACAACTCATGAATGGCGCGATCATTATCGTGGTCAATCGATCTTTCGGATTCTCAATAGTTCGCGTTGCCATAATTCCTGGCACTGCACAAGCAAAACTACTTAATAGGGGCACGAATGCTTTGCCGTGTAATCCTGCCACCCTCATCACCCTGTCCATTAGAAAGGCAGCGCGCGCCATATAGCCGCTGTCTTCGAGAATGGTTATGAAAAGAAATAGCAGCACGATCTGCGGTAGAAACATCAAAACTCCGCCCACGCCAGGAATGATGCCCGAAGCGATCAGGTCTGTAAGCATCCCCTGCGGCAAGTGCCCTCGTGTAGCATCAGCCAGGAAAGCAAAAAACTTATCAATCAAATTCATTGGCACGCTGGCCCACGAGAAGATTGTTTGAAACACAAACATCATGATAAGGGTCAGGATTGCAGGCCCAGCGACTTTATGAGTTATAACGGAATCAATTCGTTCAGTTGTAGAACGTTGCTTAGTATACGGAGCCATCTGAACGCTCGCATTCACGATATTTTCGATCCAGCGGTATCGTTCAGTTAAACTTGTTTTCCAGCGTTCGTTCCCTTTGCCGACAGAACCGAGGCTCACAACTCGCTGAGTGAACGCCAAGTCGCGACGACTCTTTGTACCCACCTGAAAAGCGGTAGCGCCGTCGAATTCTCCTCCTGAGTTTTCTGCGGCAACTCTCAATACAGCCTCCCTGAGACGATCGATTGAGTCCGGCTGTCTCGCAACGACCGGGATAACCGGTACACCCAAACCCTCACTCAGTGTGTCGACATCTATCTTCAACTTTCCGCGGTTCGCCAGATCAAACATGGTCAGGGCAACCACTAACCGGCATCCCGTCTCCATCAGTTCTGTCAACAGATATAAATTCCGTACTAGATTAGTCGCGTCAATCGCAACCAGGACAACATCCGGTCGAGGCGTGTTTCGATTTTGACCAAGCAGTACATCACGAGCGATCTGTTCATCTACTGAAGTTGCCTGAAGACTATAGAGGCCAGGCAAATCAATAACGCGCGCAGCAGGAAGATCGCGACCAAGTGACCACAGTCCTTCCTTCCGTTCCACCGTGACTCCTGGATAATTTGCTACCTTCTGTCGGAGGCCAGTCAAGGCATTAAAGAGACTGGTCTTCCCCGCGTTAGGGTTGCCGGCGATAGCTAAGATCAACGGTTTCTGAGCGGCATGAAGTTCAGTCCGTGTGTCGTAAATGGCTTGCTCGGGAAGTGATGTCATTGATTTAGGTTTGGTGGAAGGTGAGGAACTATTCTTTGTCGAATGCGACCGTAATTGTTTGGGCCTCAGTTCGCCGAAGCGCCAGGTCATAATCACGCACTCGAACTTGAATTGGATCACCGAGCGGCGCAGATTTGACCACGCTGACTTCTGCGCCGGGCACAACACCCATCTGCATTAGCCGCAGGGCAGTGGAGCCATCACCAGCCACTGAAACAACGCGTGCGCGCACACCAAAAGGAGTCGTATCCAGCGTCAAAATCTGCCTCCATGATCGTCTAAATGAAATTACCTTTCAATTTCATCAGGGCGACTTTCTGCAACTCGCGGGCCGTCAGGAAGTTGTGCAGAAGGCTGACACAATCCACTGTAGACTAGGCCCATTTCGCGTTATCCATGGGAAATTATGCGCACACCCCCGCAAAATTACGCCACATTAACGATGACCTGCTCACTGTCAGAACGTCTGACTCTTGGCGCCCTGCTAAAAGCGAGTATTAAGGCCCGTAGAAACGCCCTTTCCGAGTGCATGGTCGGTTTCTCCACATACGGAGTGAGGACCACGATCCAGGAGGAATGCTGCTTGCTGACACCTCCTCGATGACCGCCATCTTCTTTCCACAAGAACCCCAACTCGCTAAGGCCTTTGCCTCGCGCACTCAAAAAGGAGTTGGGCTTAGATTGAACTTATGGGACTGATATTAGTCGGAGCCAATCATCGAACCGCACCCGTCAATTTCCGTGAACGACTGGCTTATTCTGATGAACACTGTGTAGCTGAGCTACGAAAATGGACGACTACGAACTGTGTAACTGAGGCACTCATTCTCTCAACTTGCAACCGCGTCGACTTAGTAGCAATGACCTCAGATCCACTACAGCACGAGCATTTAGTCGAACTCTTGAGCGAATCCAAAGGTCTGTCAAAAGCTGAATTCAACAAACACAGCTACAAATACACCGACGATGAGGCGGTTCGTCACGTTTTCCGCGTCGCCTCGTCGTTGGATTCCATGGTCGTCGGCGAACCTCAGGTTCTAGGCCAACTTCGCAAAGCTTATTCGCTTGCAACGGATGCCGGTGCGGTGGGACCCATTCTCAATAAGCTTCTGCCGCAGGCCTTCCATGTTGCCAAGCGCGTTCGTAATGAAACCGACGTTGCGAGCAGTGCTGTTTCAGTGAGTTACATGGCTGTAGAACTCGGACGCAAAATTTTTGACTCGCTACTAGGACATACAGTGCTGGTTATTGGCGGGGGTAGGACAGCGGAACTTGCCGCCCGCCACTTGATGAAATCTGGAGTCAGCACCGTTCTTTTTGCTAATCGCACACAATCGAAGGCGGATGAACTCGCAAAGACTTTTGGCGGAAAAGCGGTGGCCATGGATCAATTGGTTGATCATCTCTCGCAGGCCGATATCGTTATCTGCTCAACCTCTTCATCACAATACATGATCACGGCGGATATGGTCCGAGCAGCAAACTCGCGAAGACGACGTCCGACTCCAACCTTTTTCATTGACATCAGTGTGCCACGCAATATCGATCCAACTATCGACACGGTCGATAATTCCTTTGTATTTAACATTGACGATCTTAAGTCGCTCGTCTTATCGAACCTTGATCACAGGCAACGTGAGGCCCAACGCGCGGAACTGATCGTCAATCACGAGGTTGCGCGTTTCCGTGAAGTGTTACGCGGGCTAAGGGTTGGTCCGGCGATCACGCAGTTGCGCGAACGACTGCGCGAGATTGCTCGTGAGGAGCTTAATCGCCATCGAAACGATTTGGGTGTACTTAGCGCGGAACAAGAAGCTGCACTTGAAAATTTACTCTTCTCTACAATTAAGAAAATTTCCCATCCCATAATTACAGAAATGCGCCGGAGCGCTTTGGAGGTTCAGCTTTGATTGCCTGCACACCCACTGAGAGCAAAATGGAGCACAGTCTGACTTTCACAACTTCAGAATTGCTTCGTAAGTACGACGTACCTGGCCCGCGTTATACGAGCTATCCGACCATTCTTCATTGGAGCAACACTCCAACTGCGGACGAATGGTTGCAAAGCGTTTCAGACAGTATTGATCTAACTGAGCGACAGGGAACGGGAGCGGCGATTTACATTCATATTCCTTTTTGTCGCTCGCTCTGCACTTACTGCGGATGTAATTCGCGCATCACGGCCAGCACTACTGTCGGAGGCAGCTATGTGCAAACGGTCCTCGACGAATGGAAACTCTACCGCGACCAGTTGCATCGCTCGCAACCGATTCCCCTTTCCGAATTGCATCTCGGGGGCGGCACGCCCACATTCCTCTCAGCTGGAGAACTTGAGCAACTGGTCAGTGGCTTGTTGCAGGACGTTCGACAGACGCAGTACGCAGAGTTTTCAATCGAGTCAGATCCCAGGGTCACGAAGCGCGAGCACTTGATGACACTTCATCGACTTGGCTTTAGACGTCTGAGTCTGGGCATTCAAGATTTCGATCCACTGGTCCAGTTAGCAGTCAATCGTGTGCAATCAGAGCGATTGGTGCGCAAGGTAACGGAAATAGCCAGAGAAGTTGGTTTCGACAGTATCAACTACGATCTGATTTACGGCTTACCCTTTCAAACTGTGCAAAGCATCGAACAAACGGTCGAAGCCGTGGTTAGGCTCAGACCCGATAGGATCGCATTCTATGGCTACGCCCATGTGCCCTGGGTCAAACCGGGCCAAAGACACTTCACTGAATATGATCTTCCTGCAGGTAACACGAAGCGGAAGCTGTACGAGTTTGGTCGCGAGCTACTGCAACAGGCGGGCTATCACGAAATTGGTATGGATCACTTCGCGCTGGAAACGGAGTCACTGTGGAAGGCTTCGACCAATGGCACATTGCATCGGAATTTCATGGGCTACACACCGGAGTTGGTCGCTCCTTTAATCGGTTTAGGCACGTCTGCCATCAGCGACTCGTGGTACGCATTTGTACAAAACGAAAAAACAATCGAAGCGTATGAGGATGGCGTTAAAAAGAGTGAGCTTCCAATTTTTCGAGGCCACAAACTCAGTCAGCAGGACTTAATTCTCAGACGTCACGTTTTGAACCTTATGACTCGATTTGAAACTTCCTGGGACGATAGCGAACTCTACGTTCCTTTTCTCGATTCCGTGAATCTGAGACTAAGTGAAATGCAAAGTGACGGCTTGATCTCGCTTACAAACAACAACTGCAAAATTACAGACGCAGGTAGACCGTTCATGCGTAACGTTTGTATGGCCTTCGATGCCCATCTGGCTAAGGATGGCTCCGGGCAACAGCTATTTAGCAAAACGATCTGAGGGAACAAATGAAAAGAGGAATTCTATTATTGAACTTCGGTGGGCCGTGGACACTCAGCGATGTAAAGCCGTTTCTCTACCGGCTCTTTGCGAATCCGCGCGTTCTAATAGGCATTCCAACACCACTGCGTCAGGCACTCGCTTTTATGATCGCGCAAGTAAAAGGTCCATCTTCACGTAAAAGCTATCGCGCGATCGGTGGTGGATCTCCGCAATTGAAGTGGACCGCGATTCAAGCTGATGGTCTGCGGCAACTCATGCCGAAGGACGAAGTACGTGTGGAAATTGGCATGCGTAGTTCAGAGCCTTCGATCGAGACGGCGCTGCGACAATTCAAGTTCTGGGGGGCGGACGAATTGACCCTCTTGCCGTTATTTCCACAGTTCTCGACTACAACCACAGCAACCTGCTTCGACGTGGTTAAGGAGGCACTTGAAAAACTCGATTGGCAGCCACGGGTGCGCGAGATAACCAGATGGCCGGATCACCCGGCATACATATCCCTTCTGCGTTCCACAATTGATCAAGTTGTTCGTGAGGCGGAGTTCGCACGAAATGGGCCGCTGCATGTTTTGTTCTCGGCGCATTCACTGCCGATGAAGATAGTTACACACGGTGATCCGTATCCCGAAGACATCGCACGCACAGTCACAGCCGCCTCGGCAAATTTACGACATCCATGGTCGCTGGCCTTTCAGTCTCGCAATGGAAGGCTGCCATGGCTTCAACCATATATCGAGGATGAAATAAAACGTTTAGCAAAAGGTGGGGTGAGGACATTAGTCGTCGTGCCTATCAGTTTTGTCAGCGATCACGTTGAAACGCTCTTTGAACTGGATCAGCTTTACGCCGAGCTTGCCCGTAAGCATGGGATTAAATACTACTATCGTGCTCGCTGTTTCAATGGTGACGCTAGTTTTCCCAAAGTGCTGCAATCAATTGTGACGGAGGCCTGCGCGTGATTGGAACACTGGACACAAGCAGAAAAGAAGCGACCATCGTCGGGGCTGGTATCGCCGGTATGTTGGCTGCCTATTCTCTCGATAAGCGCGGCTATCGCGTTACTCTGATCGAGGAAAGCGAACGGGCCGGAGGACTAATTAAGACCAGTACCACGGAATATGGAATCGCTGAGAGTGCGGCTCATTCTTTAATCGCTACGAAAGCAGTTCGTGAATTGTGTCAGGAGCTCGGTGTAGGTCTAATTGAGCCCCGCAAAGAATCTAAGGCAAAGTTTATCGTGAGAAATGGAAAGCTTCGGCGATTTCCTTTAGGCATCGGCGAAGCGGCGAGAACTATTAGTCGTGCAGCTTTTGTTCGTTCGGAAAACGACGAGAATCAGGACCTTGACTCATGGGCCCGGCGACACCTAGGGAAGGCTGCTCTCGATTACCTGATGACGCCATTCGTCCGCGGAATCTACGGCGTGCAGCCCGCTGAACTTGGTGTTGCCGCTGCCTATCCTGGGCTGAGCATTCCACCCGGCAAAACCCTACTAGGAAAGGTGTTCGCCAGAAAACAAAATGCGTCATCGAAACGTGAGCCTAAGAAAAGAATGGCGCCGCAATTTGGAATGGGCGACCTTGTTTCTAAACTTGAGCAACATCTCGAACAAACGTTGGGTTCCCGCTTTCGCAAAAACCATAAGATTATCAGTGTGCCCGATGCCGCGAATGTAATCATTGCAACACCGGCTTATGCGGCTGCTGCGATGCTAAACGAAATTGCGCCGAATCTCGGCACGCGGTTGCGTTCAGTTAATTACACACCAATCGTTTCAGTCACGGTATTTGTAGCGCAGGAGGCTCTGCACCATCCTCTACATGGGACCGGTGTGCTCATGCCTGCGTGTGAAAATAGAAAATCTCTCGGAATACTTTTCAACTCCTCATCGTTCGCTTATCGCGTTGCCGACAATTCTCACTTCGCTTCGTTTACCGTGATGATGGGTGGCACTTCACAACAACACTGGCTGACTGTGAGTGATGACGAGATTCGCCAGGCGCTAAAGCTTGAGTTGGCTGAGGTACTGGGAATTCGCGAACCGTTGGCAGTAAAGATTCATCGTTGGCCGGCTGCATTACCACAATATTCAACGGACCTACCGGGGGTTTGGCAAACGGCTCAATCCACCTGGTGCGCCAGGCCTGGGAGAATCCTTTTTGGTAACTACACGGGACAAATTAGTCTGCGTGGCATGATCGAGAGCGCGGCCGAGCTTGGTCGCGAGGCCTTTGCATGACAGATACGCCTAGATTTGGTAAGGCCACGCCCCGGAATTGTCGAGTCATGCAGACGAGACCAAACTGAACTCGTGATATCTATTCCACAAAATGTGCGGTTCTTCTAAACACACTATTCCCTGATCTCACTTCAAACCTAACTGGGATTGGCAAACTATTTATTAAACAGACTGCAAAGTAAAAAGTGATTTATTCGAAGTTGCCCCTCTTCATGGCTGATGAGTCTCAATGAGAGTGCGGCTGAACGGAACTTGACCTCAATCCGTGTCGCCATCTTCGTGGGCTCCCCGAACGCATTCGATCGACGAATCTCCTAAAGACTAAACCGCCCTAGCAGAAAGAGCTGATGATCTCTTCCTTTAATTTCATCGAACAATTCTGGGCCATTTGCTGAAATTAGCGTTATCATAGAAACACTTCAAACCCAAGCCCCAGGTTCTCAGGCGGTCTGCAATCAAGCAGCCGACTGCCTTCAATTGCGTCACGAAACATGGAGGAGGTTTGTATGCCACTTGTTAACAGAGCACTCGCAGAATTCCTTGGAACATTTATGCTGGTATTTGGTGGTTGTGGCAGTGCTGTATTAGCTGCTGCCTTTCCCGGTGTTGGTATTGGACTGCTCGGCGTTTCGCTCGCCTTCGGTCTGACAGTACTAACGATGGCTTATGCGGTTGGCAGAGTGTCAGGTGGTCACTTTAATCCCGCAGTGACTGTCGGGCTGTTCACCGCGAAACGAATTCCCGCTTCTGACATTGTGCCTTACATCCTTGCACAAGTCTTTGGAGCGATCGCTGCTGCCGGCGTACTGGTGGTGATTGCAACCGGCAAGACCGGATTTAGCGTGGCTGCGAGTGGACTGGCGGCAAATGGCTTCGGTGAACATTCACCGGGTGGCTACACTCTTCTTGCTGGTTTTGTATGTGAGGTTGTGCTGACGTTTTTCTTCTTGATCATTATCCTCGGCTCAACTGAACCGCGAGCACCTGACGGATTTGCACCTATTGCAATTGGACTCGGGTTGACTCTGATTCACTTGATCAGTATTCCAGTCACTAACACGTCAGTGAATCCAGCCCGGAGTCTCGGCCCAGCGGTATTCGTGGGCGGTTGGGCGTTATCGCAACTCTGGATGTTCTGGGTCGCGCCAATAATTGGCGCAGTGCTTGCCGGTCTAATCTATCCCATTGTCGCTGGCGGAAGAGAACACTACGACAACGCTTAGATCGCAGGCGGGCTTTGTCGCTTTACTGCAATCTCTACAGTCTTCGCCCCGAGCACAGGGTGACGGGCAGTAAGGCTGATCGTTCCGGCGGATTGTTTTGTCTTTACCCAAACAGCCCCAACTCCGCCGAAGAGCGAGAAAGGATTCTCACCTATGATCTCGCCCGGCCCCGCGAGGCTCATCGCTATTGCCGCGTTTGCGAGCGGCCGGATTGATCCGTATTCATCGGTGACTTTGAGCACTATTCTCGTAGTATCGATTCCATCACCAATCAATTCATGATCGTCCGGTTCAACTAGCAACTGTCGATCGGCGCCGCGACCTGACATCACTTTTGTGATCACTTTCTTTCCATCGATATAGCCTTCAATCTTCATATCACCCCAGGCGCCTTTGTAAATCTCGTCACGAATATTCTTTACGAAAGGCGGATACTTAAGGTTGGGAAAGTTCTCGCGATCCGGTTTCAGATCCGCGATCAACCGATCAGCAATGTACATTTTCAGGTTGTCACAGTTTGAGGAAACCATTGCAACCGTGAAAGTCTCGTTACGGTCGCCTCGCGCCCAATCGAAGGCCGGCTCCAACACGATTTCCTCCTTCGGATCGCATTGCGATTTGTAGAAACCGCCTGCCGGTTTAGGAATACGGAAAATGTCAGCGACGCCGTGATAACAGATTCGGTCCGTCGAGCAGAAGTTTGCATGCGTGTTGTAGTCAAAAGCACACCAACCGAGTCCGCCCGCATATCCCTTCTCCGACGCGAGTTGATTGTGGACGCGGGCATGTCGCATCGCGTGTTCTGTAACTCGCTCCACGTTGTCGTTGCGCTTCGTGGGATACATGTGGCCGATGAATTCCGTGTTCAGGTATAGCGGATGATTTGGCTTGCGCAAGGGAATCTGAAAGTCGTTCATCGTGAACACATCTTCCAACAACTCCGAGTCATAC
>Ga0163163_10000981_pt1 | contig 24215 bp, 17 predicted proteins | sample S65metaG_FD_119766 | JGI IMG/M metagenome (GOLD analysis project Ga0163163, IMG submission 119766) | Switchgrass rhizosphere microbial communities from Kellogg Biological Station, Michigan, USA - S6-5 metaG | ecosystem: Host-associated > Plants > Roots > Rhizosphere > Soil | place: USA...
AATTGCGGATTGTCTATCCTGATCCTGACGTGCATGGCTTTGTTTGCAGGGTCTAGTACTTCACTTATTTTTTCAATCTTGCCGCTGAAGACTTTGTCTGGATACGCGAGCGTTGTCACTTTTGCGTCCTGGCCTTCTTTTACTTTAGCGATATCCGCTTCAAACACGTTTGCCAATACCCAAACATTCCGGAGGTCACCAATCGTAAATAGATTCTCACCATTATCTGTACGAATGAAATTGCCAGCATTGATTTTTTTCTCAACAACATATCCGCTAATTGGCGCTTTGATATAATACATGCCGTCAGACTTCGTATTGCCACCGCCGTTGATTTTGATCAGGGATTGAATCTTCTGGTGCTGATCCACTGCCTTTTCATAATTCTGCTTTGCTTCTTCATATTCGCGCTGACTGCTGATACCACCCTGGTAAAGCGATTCTGCATTGTCGAGATTTCGTTTCGCAATTTTCACGTCTGCGTCAGCGGCCGCGAGGTCGGTGTAATTGCCAGCCACGTCGGCACTCTTGATCACCGCCAAAACCTGGCCTGCGCTTACCTTGTCGCCAAATGAAACTTTTACTTCCACCACCTGGCCACTGCTGTTCGGAAACACTTTTACGATTTTGTTTTCGTCAAAAGACACTTCACCCGATAAGTGCAACTCATCATCAATATTGCAAATGCGCACGGAGTCGATTGACACCATTTTTTGCATGGTATCGCTCAGGCAAAATTTCGCTTTCTCTTTTTTTTCTTCCGGCCTGGTTTCACAGGAAGCGAATCCGATCAGGCAGGCTACTATCACAATCGGGAAAAGAGGTTTCATGATCTGGGTTTTTCTAGTCATTTCTGTTCTTATTTAACCACGTCGGTTCCTGTTTCAAAATTTAATTCTTCTTTAGCAAGCCTGAGATTGAGGAGCTGTTGTTGCAACCTGGTCTGGGTATCTCTGTATGCTTCAAATAAATCAATAAATTCAAGCAGGCTCAATTGCCTGGCGCGATAACTTTCCACAACATTTGAAATCAACTGGTCGTACCGCTGGTAAAACCCCGCCGGTGCTGCACTGCTTTGCTGATAGGTAAGCAATAGTTTTTGATAGGCATTCTTTACACTGTTATTCAATACGGTTTCAGACTGTTGAATCACGGTTTCCTGTTGCTTCACTGAATATTCCGCTGATTTGATATTTCCCTGGTTACGGTTAAAAACGGGCAATGGCAAAGAGATGGTCAACCCTACATAATTAGGAGCATAGTTACTGTTGTGGTCATACTCAGGACCAACCGTTAAATCGGGACTCCGAAGCGCCTTTTGATAAGACAGGTTTTGCTGTTGATACAAAAGTTGCTGTTGCTGTATCAGGTAGGCTGAGTTGTAAACCCTCGCCGTATTGACCAGCGTGTCCACAACGAATGATGGCAAGGCAGAAACTGAATCCGTGGTCACAGGCTGAATGAAGGTTATATCTGTCATCTGCAGGAGGGTCCTCATTTCTGTTTGTACATCCTGCAACTGGCGGTCATTTGTCAGCATGTCCTGCTGCATCGATAGCAGGAGTGCCTGCACTCTAATGAAATCTTTCTGGGCAATGTTTCCTGCCTGAAGTTGTTGTTGCATACCGGCCACGAGACGCTGAAGCTCCACCGCCTCTCTTGCATATACTTTATGATTATTGAGTAACTGCGTGATGGTATAATAATCTGAACGAAGTTGATACTTCAGGTTTCGCAAAAGATCATTGAATTGCAACTCTGCAAGCCTGGTGTTCGTGGTTGCAAGTTGAATCAGCTTGCCGCGCTTGCCTGCAGTCTTGATTAATTGCTGAATCTGAACGAAGAATTGTCCTTCCGGATTTCCATTTACATCCTTACCATGAGCGAACCATTTACCATCGGCATAGATGTTCTGATCAGTAATGAGGAATGGGTTATCCCAGAGTTTCGCCTGGTCGATGAGTGCCTTGTTGGCGTCGATATTGTATTTGCCGGCGAGGAGTGTGAGATTTCTCTCAAAGAAAATTTTCTCGGCATCGGGTAGCGCAATGGTTAGCGTGTCTGCTTTTTCCTGCGCCATAAGCACGTGACATGAAAAAAAGAACAGGAAAAAAACAAGGGGAAGGCGGTGATTCATCTATGGCTTTTTGAAAAGGGTGTACAAAATTGAGCTCAACTTTGGTTAAGCATTAATTAACAAATGTTAAGCATTCATTAACCCACCTTATAATTAAATAGTTATATGAGGATTAACGGCATTTACTTTGACCAATAAAAACTTCCCTGTCTTACACCGTCGTAGGTGTGTTAAAACGAAATCCCACCCCGTGTATTGTTTCCAGGATTACATCAGGATCAGCCTTGAAATGCTTACGCAATTTGGTGATGAATACGTCCATACTTCTGCCAAGGAAGTAATCATCTTTACCCCATACATTGAGTAACACTTCTTCTCTTCTTAGAATTCTGTTTGGATGTTCGCAGAGAAACTTGAGAAGATCGGCTTCTTTTTGAGTCAGGTTTGAGACTTCACTGTCGTTGAAAATCTTTAGGTCATTAAACAGAAAGCGGAGTTTTCCGATTTTATATTCAACCATTTGATCTGATTGTAATTTTTTTGTTCTGCGAAGAAATACTTCCATTCTCAACAGCAATTCCTTCATGCTAAAGGGCTTAGTCAGGTAATCGTCAGCGCCCGACTTAAAGCCTTTCAGCTTGTCTTCCTCGAGCGACTTAGCTGTCAGAAATAGAACGGGAACTATATCACTCTTTTGGCGAATTTTTTTAGCGACCGTAAAGCCATCTTTATTCGGCATCATGATGTCCAAAAGGCAAATGTCAAATTCCCGCTGTTGGTATTGCTGCCAGGCGGTTTCACCGTCTGGGCAAAGCACTACTTCATAACCAGCTTCCTCCAGGTTATCTTTCACCACATATCCAAGTGAAAGATCGTCTTCTGCGAGCAAGACTCTTGTTCTATTGGTTTGCATAACTATGTGTGATTATTGTGTGGCAATAAAATTCTAAATTCAGTTCCTATACCCGGTAAACTATTGACAAGAATTCTTCCCTTGTGCGCCTCCACTACTTTCTTGACGAAATTCAGGCCCAGTCCAAATCCCTTCACGTTGTGAACGTCGCCGGTGGGAACGCGATAAAACTTTTTGAACAAATCTTTCTGATACTTTTTGTCGATCCCAACACCATTGTCTTTGACTGAAATGTAGAATTCATTGTCGTAGTGACCAGTCTCGATGATAATGTGGGGCTTGGCGGAATACTTGATGCCATTTTCCAAGAGATTTACGATGGCGAGCTCAAGGTGCGCTTCATCTGCCACGATCGTTCGTTCGCGCTCATCCAGCTTATATTCCAGTTTTGCCTGGGTTTGCTCTACCAATGGCAATACTTTATTTACGGCTTGTTTGATCAGGTGTTCCACTTCCACTTTCTTTTCGTCCAGTGGTAACACATGTCTTTCAGAAGAAGCCGCCTTCAGTAATTTTTCAACCTGCATCTGTAGGTGCTCTGTCTGATTTTGAACAATGGCGGCATAGCGCTTCAACCGATCCGGCTGTTCGGTTATATTGGGTTGCAACAAAACATCAGATGCTATTTTCATCACAGCGAGTGGCGTCTTAAACTCGTGCGTGAAATTGTTTACAAAGTCTTTTTGTGTTTCGGTCAAAAATTTTTGTTTATAGAAATAAAACAAACCGACTCCGAATCCGATCAGCACAAGCATTAATGTTGCAGACGTGATGATCCAGAAGTTCATTTGAGAAAGCACATATTTCCCGCGGTGCGGAAAATTCAACAGCAGGTAGTCGTAGCTATACGGAATCGCATTCAAATCAGGAACATTCACAGCAGAATAGTGTGAAGCTGGTGCAGCGATGTATTCTTCAAAAACGAATCCTGACTTCTTGCTGTCGTACACAGCAACCTTGCAATCTGTTAACACATCGAAATCGGTGAGCTCTTGCGACAAATAGTGAAGCAGCGTATCCCTGGATGGAATGGTCCCGATCTTAACGAGGAAGCTGTTGGCATCGGGCTGGATAATGGAATTTTGCACTTGTGAAATCGGCTCATTCAGGTCGGTGTCTTCGAATAATCCACGAATGCTCTTAACAACATTGGTGTTAAACTGTCGCTTCTCCAGGGAGTAAACCTGGTTGATCCAGTACAATTGAATGAGTATGATCAGCCCAATTACGAGCGTACTAATCAAGACCAACCATTTCAATGTATAGGATCGCATGAGTTATTTTCTCCGAAGGAACAAAGTTGAACCCAAAAACGCATTTGACTCTTAAAACGGTGGTTATTTGTTGTTAATCGCTTGTTAAGCTGCCTGACTGGCCTATGTTTCAGCCCAACTTGCCTCGTCTAAGGTCTATCTTTGCACCTGATAAATAGCCAGATTAGATAATGGGAAATAACCAACAGATCTTTCAAACCGATAGTCCTTCAAGATGGCGAAAAGTGAAGTGGACCAGCAGGGTTTTATCTATGATCGCGCTGTTTTTCCTGGCGGTTTTGATTATAGCGGTGGTGAGGGGATATCGTCCTTCCCTTCCCAACCTGGAGGCCAGGGCGAAGGCCTATGAAAAAAAGCTGGATCCTTCCAATCCGTTAACGCTCACTACTTCCCGCAACAAAAAATACAAGGGGTTTAAGGATTTCCTCAACAAAAAGGTGCGTGAAGATTCATTAGCGAATAGTCGGCGATTCAATCGACTCAAATCCACTAATTATATAAGAGCCGCATTTTATACCCCCTGGCAACCTAATAGCCCTGCTTACCGGGACCTTGAAAAAAATGGTGACAAGCTAAATACGATTTTCCCGGAATGGTTTTTCATTGACACTGCAAATGATTCCCGACTTCAGGTTAGAATTGACACAGCGGGTTTAAACCTGATGCGCCAATACAAATTGGATGTGTTGCCAATGGTATCAAATTTCAACTCGAAATTGCAGGATTTCGATGGCAAACTGCTGCATCATATTCTTAATGATGCAGTGGCCAGGAAAAACTTTATTAAACAACTCACTGATACACTACAATTTTATCAACTCCGGGGCGTCAACATCGACTTCGAAGAATTGGCTGAGAAGACCAACGAACCATTAACGCAATTTCAAAAAGAACTTTTTGAATCATTGCACGAGAAAGGAATGTTGGTTACGATGGATCTCACGCCAAAAAATGAGGACTATGATTTCAAAAGCCTGAGCCTTTACAATGATTATGTCATATTGATGGCTTATGATCAATACAACAATTCAACTAATCCTGGTCCCATTGGTGATCAAAAATGGATTGAGGAGGTTTTGGACTGGACTTCTAAAAGAATTGACCCATCCAAAATTATTCTCGGCATCGCAGGATATGGATACGACTGGACAGTTGACGATGATGGGAAAACTGAAAGAGACGATGACGGCCGACCGATAGATTCGACCCTTACGTACAATGATGCTGTAAGCATTGCCAAAGCAATGAAGGGAGATATTGACTATGACAACAATAACTACAACCTACACTACGAATATGTTGAATCAAAAAGGAATAGAAAGGGAATTCTGGAAAACTCAAACCATGAAGTTTGGTTTGTGGACGCAGCCACCACATACAATACGCTAAGGTTCTCTGACAATTATTCAACGGCGGGAACTGCATTATGGCGGTTGGGCAGTGAAGATGCCAGGATATGGAACTATTACGATCGCGACTTAAGCAACGCCGCGATTAAAAAAAAGCCGGTTGATTATGACAAATTAAATTCGATTCCGACCAACGCTGATCTTGTTACAAATATTGGAGAAGGGGAAGTGTTGAATATTCTTTTCTCACCCCAACAGGGTAAAATCAGGCTCGAAATCGATACCGCTGAGCAGCTCATATCCGAGCAGGAATACGAGCAATTACCATCCGGCTACGTTATACAAAAATTTGCAGAAGACACGACAACAGGTAAGGGACACAAACTTATTCTCACTTTTGATGACGGCCCCGACCGTCGTTGGACGCCACAAATTCTGGATATCCTCGAAAAGAACAAAGTGCCCGCTACTTTTTTTGTGGTTGGATTGCAGGCCGAAAAGAATATTCCCATCCTGCAGCGCATTTATCGCGACGGTTATGAAATCGGTAACCACACATTCACACACAACAACGTGGCGAAGATGAGCGGTCAGCGGGCTGAGTTGGAAATGAATCTTACCAGGTTGTTGATTGAAAGCGTCACCGGTCATTCAACGGTACTCTTTCGGGCACCTTACAACGCGGACTCTGAGCCGCATACTTACGAAGAACTTGAACCAATTGCGAGGAGTCATAAAGATAATTACATAACCATTGGTGAAAGCATCGATCCGAATGACTGGAAGCCAGACATTACATCAGACAGTATTGTTTCAAAAGTCATTCGTGATGTTGAAGAAAGAAATGCGAGCATCATTCTATTGCATGATGCAGGTGGAGACACAAGGCGCCCAACCATTGAAGCTTTACCAACAATTATTAAATACTTTAAAAACAAGGGTTACAAATTCACCACTGTGGCAGACCTGATGGGTAAAACAAAAGATGACGTGATGCCACCCCTGCCGCCATCCCGCGACAGGACATTGATCAGACTGAATTTCTTTTTTGCGGAAGCCACCTATTGGGGTGGACAAGTTCTGTTTGCACTCTTTCTGCTGGGTATTGGTTTGTCGATAGGCAGGATGATTTTCGTCGCTATCCTGGCATGGCTTCAGAAAAGAAGGGAGGCAAAAACCAAAATGGTAACCGGCTTTGCTTTCCCTGGTGGAAAGGCACCCCGTGTGAGTATCATCATCCCTGCGTACAACGAGGAGGTGAATTCGGTAAAAACGGTTGAAAGCCTCCTCCAGCAAGACTATCCCAACATGGAGATCATCTTTATTGATGATGGGTCGAAAGATGATACTTACTCAAAAGTTGAGCAGGCTTTCATGGATTTCAATAACGTTCACGTGTATACGAAACCAAATGGCGGCAAGGCAAGCGCCCTTAATTATGGGGTCCAACTTTCAATGGCGCCCTTCGTGGTTTGTATTGACGCAGACACGCAATTGAAAAGCGACGCGGTAAGTTTGCTCATGAAAAAATTCTTTCCTGCAGAATCCGAAGCAGGTCGTAAGGTGATTGGCGCGGTGGCAGGCAACGTGAAGGTTGGCAACGAGATCAACATGATCACGAAATGGCAAAGTATTGAGTATATCACTGCACAAAATTTTGACCGCCGTGCTTTCGACCTGCTGAATTGCATCACCGTTGTACCGGGTGCCATCGGAGCGTTTCGAAAAGAAGCGATTCTTGATGCAGGATTATTCGCTACCGACACCCTTGCTGAAGATTGTGACCTTACCATGCGATTGCTTCGCGAAGGATACAGGGTCACCAATTGCACAGAAGCAATTTCATATACAGAAGCGCCTGAAACACTGAGGATGTTCCTGAAGCAACGCTTCCGCTGGAGTTTTGGCGTAATGCAGAGCTTTTGGAAACACAGGGATGCCTGTTTCAATCCCCGATACAGGAATTTCGGAATGATCGCGCTGCCCAATATTCTCATTTTCCAGATGGTTTTGCCCTTTTTGGCGCCGCTGGCCGACCTGATCCTCGTGCTGAGCTTACTCGCAGCCGGATTTCATGTGGTCGACGCTGGCGTGATCCAGATTATCTGGTATTACCTTATTTTCACCCTTATTGATATTGCAGGTGCTGCCATTGCATTTGCCTTTGAAAAAGAGGATTATAGAAAATTATGGTGGATGATCCCGCAAAGATTTGTCTACAGGCAACTGATGTACTATATATTAATCAAGTCTTTGCGAAGGGCCATTAAGGGTGAGTTACAGGACTGGGGAAAGTTAAAAAGGACGGGGAACGTCAAACAAATGGCCGTTTCTTAATATCAATCCGATTTTTAAAAGTAAATTTGCTGCCGCTAAATAATTAGCCATTGAGTTCCACTTCAAATAGAAAATCATTCTTTCGCCGTATCCGGGGGAAGGAAACCGAAAGAGGTGAAATGAGCTTTGTTGACCACCTGGAGGAATTGAGGGGTCATATTATCCGCTCACTTCTTGCCATTGTTGTCATGGCGGTTATCGTCTTTATCAAGATTGACTGGATATTCGACAATATCATTTTAGGTCCGATCCGCAAGGATTTTGTGACCTATACGGGTCTTTGCAATTTTGGCCGGCTCATCCATATGGGTAATTCGTTGTGTATGCCTGTTCCAAATGTAAACCTGCAGGCGACGGCTTTTGGCAGCCAGTTCTTGTCAAGCATCACTATTTCCTTTGTCACCGGATTCATTTTTGCATTTCCCTATGTTTTTTATGAGGTCTGGCGATTTGTTAGGCCGGCGCTCACACAGAAAGAATTGCGCAGTACGCGTGGCGGCATTGCCTTCGTTTCGCTTTTCTTTTTTGCAGGCGGTGCATTTGGCTATTTCCTGCTGGCCCCGTTTACGTTCAGCTTCCTGGCGAATTACAAAATGGGCACAACGGCCATACTTGAAACGAGGCCGATGCTCTCTGACTATATTGAAAATCTTACGGACATTATCCTTGGTTGCGGACTTGCCTTTCAGCTACCCGTTGCCGCGCATGTATTGACACATATCGGACTGATCACGCCCTCATTCCTGCGCACATATCGCAAATATGCCATCGTGGTGATTTTGGTGGTTGCAGCGGTAATTACGCCCTCTCCCGACTGGATGAGCCAGATGATCGTAACACTCCCCCTAATTATCCTTTATGAAATCAGTATCCTGATTTCTTCAAGGGTATTCAAGCGGTTGGAACGGAAGATGGCCGAATGGGATTAATTTCTGACCTTTGGTGAGACTTGCCGTTCACTTTTCAAACAATTTCTATGCATTCCCCATTTAACTTATTTCAACCCATCGCAATTGGTTGTGATCATGCAGGATTTGACTACAAGGAAGAAGTAAAAAAATACCTGGAGTCGAAGGGACTGCACACGAAAGATTTCGGCACTCATTCGAAAGATTCTGTTGACTATCCCGACTTTGCACACCCGGTTGCCGACTCAGTTGAGTCGGGAGAGAGCGGATTTGGCATCCTGTTTTGCGGCAGCGCAAATGGTGTTGCCATCACGGCCAACAAGCACCAGGGAATTCGCGCGGCGATTTGCTGGAGCGTGAATGTTTCTAAGCTTGCGAGGCTGCATAATAATGCAAATATTCTTTGCATTCCTGCAAGGTTCGTTTCGCTTGACCTGGCTTTCGAAATGATTGACAAATTTATTGCTACTGAGTTTGAGGGAGGCAGGCACGCCAACCGCGTTGAAAAAATTGCCTGCAGTTAAACGATACTGCAGACCAGGATAACCGCTCATACATATGCCGTTTGGGCGGTTTTGTTTTAAATTATTTTCGCTCTATGAACAAACGTATTCTCTTTCTTGCGATTGGCTTCCTGATTTCTGTTTCCTCATTTGCCCAATACAATCCCAGGAAAGACTATCCCAGCACCAATGCGGAGGAGCTCAAACACTTCTTAACCATCATCGCGTCTGACAGCATGGAAGGAAGGGAGACGGGTACGATGGGCCAAAGAAAGGCTGCCGTTTACATCGCTTCGCAATTCCAGTCGATGGATCTCACGCCAGCGCCCGGCACTGAAAATTTCATGCAGTATTTCCCCGTTGGCTATGACACACTTTTACAATCCACGCTCACCATTGATAAAAAGAAATTCAGAGAAGGAAAGGATTACGTGAATGAGTTGCCGCAGAATTCTGATCAGAAATTAAGGTCCGACGGATACGTATTTGCAGGCTATGGCATCAGCGACGAAAAATATGATGACTACAAAAATGTAGACGCGAAGGGAAAAATTGTGGTTATATTTTCTGGTGAGCCCAAGGATGGAGACAATTATCTTATCACAGGAACAGATTCACATTCTAATTGGGTTTATCCGGATGGCATCAATAAGAAAGCTGCCACTGCCATGCAAAAAGGAGCGCTGGCTGTCATTATGATCAGCCCTTCATTGGAGACCATCAGTCCGAATACCGCAAGACTGTATCGTAAATCAGCGCTGAGAATGATGGAAGATCATCCGAAATCCGTGAATTGTATGAAGATCAGTCACGCGCTGGCTGCGGAGCTGTTAGGTAAACAACTTTTTGATACCCTCCTCAATCACGCACACTGGTATGAACCATTGAATCGTTACAACCTGGCGCGTAGAGCGAAGATCAGTTACAACTTCCGCAGTTTGCAGATTGTGAATCATTCGAGCAATGTTGTTGGATTTATTGAAGGAACCGACAAAAAGAATGAGTACCTCATATTGACGGGGCACTATGATCATATGGGTAAACATGAGGGGAAAATCTGGAATGGTGCAGATGATGATGGCTCGGGCACATGTGCAGTGCTTGCCATGGCCGCTGCTTTTTCAAGGGCGAAGGCAGAAGGTAAGGGCCCCCGCAGGACGATTGTATTTATGACGGTGAGTGGCGAAGAAGAAGGATTGTGGGGATCGGAATACTATAGTAATCATCCGTTGTTCCCGCTAAATAAAACGACGGCAGATTTGAATACGGACATGGTAGGCAGGATTGACCCCAAACGCACTTATGGCGATTCAATGAACTATCTCTATGTTATTGGCGACGATAAGCTAAGCACGGAGCTGGCGCCGATCACAGATTTGATTAATCAAAAATTCTCCAACCTTGAATTGGATCGAAAATTTAATGACCTGAAAGATCCCAATAAGTTTTACTACAGGAGTGATCACTACAATTTTGCAAGAAAGGGAGTGCCCGTCATTTTCTTCTTCAACGGAACGCATAAAGATTATCATCAACCCACAGATACGGTTGACAAAATCAACTGGGACTTATACAGCAAGCGCGTTGAATTCATTTTTCAAGTTGCCTGGGAAATGGCAAACCGGGATGGAATGATTAAGAGAGATATTCCCTTGCCAGAATTGGAGTGATTAGTGACCAGTTGATTCGTTGACCGTTTACCGTTGACCGTTGACCGGATGCTCCAACTCTAACCGCAAAACTCAAAACTACCAATTAAGTATCCATGCAAAAATTAGCGGTGCAACAATGGTAGCATCACTTTCAACAATAAATTTCGGCGTGTGGATGTCGAGCTTACCCCATGTAATTTTTTCATTCGGAACAGCGCCTGAATAGGAGCCATAGGAAGTTGTGGAGTCAGATATCTGGCAGAAATAACTCCAGAAAGGAACGTCTGTCCATTCAAGATCCTGGTACATCATGGGCACCACGCAAATGGGGAAGTCGCCCGCTATACCACCTCCAATCTGGAAGAAGCCAACCCCTTTCCCTGAAGAATTCTTTCGATACCAGTCAGACAATGTGACCATGTATTCGATGCCGCTCTTCATGGTAGTGGCTTTGATTTCGCCCTTGATTACATAGGAAGCGAAAATGTTGCCCATAGTGCTGTCTTCCCAGCCTGGAACAACAATTGGAATATTCTTTTCAGCAGCAGCGATCATCCAGCTGTCTTTCGGATCGATTTCGTATCCTTCCTTCATCACACCGCTTAGCAATAGTTTGTACATGAATTCGTGCGGAAAATATCTTTCACCTTTGGCGTCAGCGTCTTTCCAGATTTTTACAATATGGTGTTGAATTTTCCTGAAGGCTTCTTCTTCGGGTATGCATGTATCGGTAACACGGTTCAGCCCTTTTTCCAGCAACTCAAATTCTTCAGTAGGTGTAAGGTCGCGGTAGTTGGGTATTCTCTTGTAGTGACTGTGGGCAACCAGGTTCATAACATCTTCTTCCAGGTTGGCGCCTGTACAGCTAATGATATCTACTTTGCCCTGCCGAATCATTTCAGCAAAAGAAACACCCAACTCCCCTGTACTCATGGCGCCTGCCAGTGTGACCATCATTTTACCACCTTCCTGCAAGTGGGTTACATATCCTTTTGCTGCATCCATTAAAGCAGCAGCATTGAAGTGACGATAGTGATGTTCGATAAATTGAGAAACGGGGCCTTTGTTCATGGTGTTTCGTTTGAGGTGGCAAAAATAGAAACTTTTGACGGCGACCACAAAAGAAAAAGCCCCACTGGAAAGCGGGGCCGACCATCAACATGAGAAAAACTGCTATCTTATTTTTTCTTTACGAATAATTGATACTTCACCGTTGTCGTAGGCCTTTACCACATATTTGCGTTTTGCGTCGCGAATGTTTACGAGATAAAAGGTTTCGTTTTGCATCGCTACTTCCATGGCGGTGAAATCCATTGCGGGTTTTTCAAATCTTGTATTGATCTCTTCCGCAACCCGAAGCGGAAGTTGCTCAATGGGTATCGTGCGGGTTGAACTTACCAGTTCACCTGCCTCGTTGAAATACGTAACACGTTGTTGATTGTTTGCATCGGTAAAGCTGGCCAGGTACAATTCACCTGATTTTTCCCATTTCACCTGGTTGACGTCACTGTAAGCCTTTTTGAAAGCATTAAGAACGTCCTGGTTAACTTTCACATCCTTTGCCCAGAGGGCAGTGCTGAGAATTAGAGCTGCTAGTCCAAGAATCATCTTTTTCATATAAATCCCGTTTTACTGGTTAACAATGGGTTTTTTCCTAATTGCTGAGTTAAAAGTAGATTGTTGCGCTTCCGGTTTCAAGCAAATAGTGATATGAGCGGTTTTTTCTGTCACGTGCTGTTATAAACGGTGACGACTAGAAAAGGAGAATATTAACCGCTTTGGGCTGATATTCAACGGCAACGGGCATTGCAGAGATATTCTTAAAAGTTTCACAATATGGAGCAATTATTCGTTAAATGATTTTGACGCGTACAAGCGGCAGGCTCTTGATAACTATGATTTTGGCTATAATTCCTAATTCATCCAAGTTTGCAGGATGAATTACCTGGCGCATGCATATTTATCCTTCGGCAATCCGGGAATCCTGGCAGGAAATATGATCAGCGATTTTGTGAAAGGGCGAAAGAAAAATGATTTCCCAGTCGACATTCAACAAGGAATCAAACTGCACCGCGCTATTGATGAGTTTACTGACGGTCACGCACAAACGAAAATTGCAAAAGATTTTTTCAGACCTGACTATCGCCTGTATAGCGGCCCGTTTGTCGATATTCTATACGATCATTTCCTGGCCAACGATCATCGCATTTTCAATCCCGAAAGTCTTTTGGACTTTTCTGAGGTAACCTATGCCCTGCTTGAACCGCAACTGCCATTGCTGCCCGAGAGGTTTCAACGGCTTTTCCCTTACATGAAAATGCAGAACTGGCTCTACCATTACAGGTATGAGAAGGGCATTGAAAACAGTTTTGGCGGGCTGGTCAGAAGAGCCCAATACCTTGAGGAAAGTGACAAGGCCTTCGAAATATTCAAGGCCCATTACCAGGAGCTGTCGGGATGTTATCAACGTTTCTTCCCCGAGTTGGAAAATTACGCCAGGGAAATTTTTGAAGAGCTGTTAGGGTAGGCAACCCTGGGGAAGTGGAAAGCGTCAATCAACAGACCACAATCCATTATATTTGCCACGCTTTTTAATATTCAACCATGAAGAAAATCACTATCATCGCTATCCTATGCTGGTTTAGCATGCAATCTTTCGCCCAATTGACGAACATGCCTGCCATGGACAAATCGCCTATGGATATGAGTTATTATCCAACAGGCTACCCCGTACTCAAGATCCAGGACAAACTGACCGAGCCCCTTGTTGCACGCGTGGTATACAGTCGTCCGCAAAAAAATGGACGCGTGGTTTTTGGCGAGCTCGTTGAATATGGTAAAGTATGGAGGCTGGGCGCCAACGAAGCCACCGAGATTGAATTTTTTCGCGACGTAAAAATTGGCAACAACAAACTGAAAAAAGGCAGGTATACTCTCTACGCAATTCCCGCCACCGATAAATGGACATTAGTCTTCAACAAGGATACAGATACCTGGGGAGCATTTAAATATGATCCCAAGAAAGATGTACTCCGTTACGATATAAAAGCCGAAAAACTGGCCGACGACGTGGAAGCTTTTACCATGTACTTTGAAAAGGCTGCAGTTGGAGTCAATCTCATCATGGCGTGGGACGACATGAAGGCTACGCTGAATTTTAGCTATTGATCAATTCAAAAGCTTGCCCGCCGAAGCTTTGCGAAGGCGGGTCAAAAGTAAAAAGTCAAAAGTTAGAGAAGCTTTCCACTTTTTACTTTTGACTTTTGACTTTTTACTTTTTACCTTACACTATGTGTGGAATCGCCGGCATCATCTCCCATGACCCTGTTTTGCTGAGCCGGGAGCGACTGGGAAGAATGACGCAGGCCCTGGCGCACCGCGGCCCGGATGGCGAAGGATATTGGTTCGGTGACAATATTGGCCTTGGGCACCGGCGGCTCGCTATCATTGATCTCTCAGAGGCGGCTTCTCAACCCATGCACTGCTTCGACCGCTACACCATCCTGCATAACGGCGAAATTTACAACCACATTGAGTTAAGGGATTTTCTCTCCAAAAAAGGTTACGATTTTCTCACCAAATCTGATACGGAAGTCATTGTCGCAGCATATGATCATTACGGAGAAGCCTGTCTTCAGCAATTCGATGGCATGTTTGCTTTTTCAATCTGGGACAATCAGGAAAGAAAACTCTTTGCGGCGCGCGACAGATTTGGGGAGAAGCCATTTTACTATTATGTCGACAATACCCAGTTTATATGGGCGAGCGAGATGAAGGCAATTTGGACTGCCGGTATAGCACGCCGCAGAGATGACACCATGCTACTGAATTTCCTGGCGCTGGGTTGGTTACAGGATCCAACGGAGGCTTCAAGAACTTTTTTTGACAATGTTCAGTCACTTCCGAGTTCTCACTACCTGGTGTTCAATGCAGAAAAATTCGAATTCACAATCACCAGGTATTGGGACATTGACAAAGAAGCGCAGGACGAAGACATAAAAGAATCAGCATGGATCGAGTCATTCAGGGAACAGTTTTTCAATTCGGTCAAACTTCGGTTGCGAAGCGACGTAAGCGTTGGCACAAGTTTGAGCGGCGGACTGGACAGTTCCTCGGTTATTGTAGCCATTGCAAAATCTAATGAGTATAACCGCGTAAGAAAGTCTTTCACTTGCGTGTTGCCGGGGTTTGAAAAAGATGAATCAGCAAAATCAGCTTTGGTTGCCGCTCAATATCACCTTGCTTCTTTTGTCACCGAGCCCACTGTTCATCAGTTGGTGGAACAGTTGGATGAAATGCTCTTTCACCAGGAGGAACCCATTGGGTCTGCAAGTGTGTTTCTTCAATACAGGGTGATGGCGCTGGCAAAAGAACAGGATATCAAGGTATTGTTAGATGGCCAGGGCGCCGACGAGATCCTGAGTGGCTATTCAAAATATATACAATGGTGGTTGCAGGAACTAATCGGGACCAGGCACTATTCGAGGGCAATACGTGAAAAGAAAGAATTTCTGTCGAATGATCCCTCTTTCAACTGGAGTTGGAAAAATTGGCTGGCGGCATTGTTACCCGCACAAACCGCAAACCGCTTGCAGCAAAATGCCGCTGCTAAAATGAAAAGCAATTCAGAAATCAATCCTGATTTTGCAAAGGCCCACTTTGATCGCTATTCCATCTTCAAACCACTTGTCACCAAGCTCAATGATATTCTCTATTTTAATTCTATGCAATTTGGCCTGGAAGAACTCTTGAGGTATGCAGACCGAAATAGCATGGCACATGGTCGGGAGATCAGACTTCCTTTTCTTTCCCATCAATTGGTGCAAACCATATTTCGCGCACCTTCAGCCATGAAAATGAAAAATGGTTTCGGCAAATACCTGTTACGCAAAAGCATGGAAAATGAGTTACCTGCCGAGATCGCCTGGCAAACCAACAAGATCGGTTTTGAGGCCCCGCAGCAGCAATGGATGCAGGCGCAGCCTTTGCAGGAACGCGTGCGCGAATCAAGGAAGCAATTGATCGAAGCCGGTATCCTCAACAAAAAAGTACTCGATATGCCTGTTCGTGCTTTCCCCGCTTACCAGGATGATAACTTCGACTGGCGCTACCTGGTAGCTGCAAAAACACTGCTTTAAGCAGATTCATTTTTATTCTGCAACTTTGGGCCGAAAAAATAATCAACGCATAATGAAAATCGCTACTAAACTGGTTCACGCAGGCACCGAACCCGACCCCTCCACAGGGGCCATCATGGTGCCGGTGTACCAAACTTCTACCTATGTTCAGGAGGCACCTGGAAAGAACAAAGGCTTTGAATATGCCAGGTCTCAAAATCCAACACGCAAGGCGCTGGAAGAGGCATTTGCTATAATTGAAAATGGAAAATTCGGCCTGGCGTTCAGCAGTGGTGTTGCTGCAACAGATGCAGTGCTCAAATTATTGGAGCCAGGAGATGAAGTGATTGCTGGCAATGATTTATATGGTGGCACCTACCGCCTGTTCACAAAAATCTTTGAAAAGTTCGGCATCAAATTTCATTATATCAATATGCAATCAGCGGCTGCGATTAAACCGCTGTTGAACGATAAGACCAAACTAATCTGGCTGGAAACACCTACTAATCCGTTGATGAACATCACGGATATTGCTGAAGTCGCGGCAATGGCGAAACCCAAAAAAATCCTGGTTTGTGTTGACAACACATTTGCATCGCCTTATTTGCAAAATCCCCTAGACCTGGGCGCAGATATCGTCATGCACTCGGTGACCAAGTACCTTGGCGGTCACAGCGACGTAATTCAGGGCGCATTAATGATGAATGAAGCAGATTTAAGAGAACGCCTCTATTTTATTCAGAAAAGCTGCGGCGCTGTTCCGGGGCCCATGGATTGCTTTCTGGTATTGCGCGGATTGAAGACCCTTCATGTCAGAATGCAGAAGCATTGCGAGAACGGCGTGGCCATCGCAAATTATCTGAGTAAGCATTCAAAGGTTGGAAAAGTATACTGGTGTGGGTTTGAAGACCACCCCGGATATGAGATTGCAAAAAAACAGATGCGTGGTTTCGGCGGCATGATGAGCTTTACGCTCAAAGACGAAAGTATGGACGCGGCATTGAAGGTACTTTCCGGAACAAAAATTTTCAGTTTGGCAGAAAGCCTGGGGGGCGTTGAGTCATTGATCAATCATCCCGCATCCATGACGCATGCTTCGATTCCAAGAGAAGAACGAATTAAAAATGGCCTGACCGATTCACTCATTCGTTTGAGTGTTGGTATTGAGGACGCAGAAGACCTCATCGCAGATCTGGAACAGGCAATAGGTTAAGTGTTGTGATGGCAGAAATTGAAACCATAAGAAATACGAGTTTGAAGGAATTTCTGGATGAGCAGGTATTCCTGTTCAATGACCCGGGATTCATTAAGGACGATCCGGTGTCCATTCCACATCAATTCAAGTTGCTGCAGGATATTGAAATTGCCGGGTTTTTCGCTTCAATCCTGGCATGGGGCAACCGCGTTACCATCATCAAAAAATGCAATGAGCTAATGCAAATGATGGATCGGGCCCCTTATCAATTCGTATTGCATCACAAAGAAACGGATCTCAAAAAACTGCTTGCTTTCAAACACCGAACCTTTAACAGTACCGACCTGCTCTATTTCATCAGCTTCTTTCAACACCATTATTCAAATCACAACAGCCTGGAAACTGCCTTTTGCCAGTGGATGAATCCAAATGATGAGAATATTGAATATGCGCTCAACGGATTCTATAATTATTTCTTTTCCCTTTCGGATTTTCCAAGGCGCACGCGGAAGCACATTGCAACCCCGTTGAAAAAATCAACCTGCAAGCGCATCAATATGTTTTTACGTTGGATGGTGAGAAATGATCAGTCTGGCGTTGACTTCGGACTATGGCATAAAATAAGGCCATCTCAATTGGTTTGTCCGATTGACCTTCACGTTGCGAGAGTTTCAAGGCGATTTGGTCTGCTCAGTTCAAAACAAACCAACTGGGCAGCAGCCATTGAGTTGACTGAAAACCTGAAACGATTTGATCCGGGAGATCCAGCGAAATACGATTTCGCTCTTTTTGGAACGGGCGTTTCTGAACCGCGTTCCGCAAGGAAAATAACCTCATAAATCACATTCTCACGAACCCGGGTAATCTCATACAATCAATCAATGACTCGCTCGAAATCAGCTTACCTGAAAATCTGGATCGCGAGGAATTAAGAAACCGGCTGGCAGAAATCATAAATCACCTCATCAATAACGACTTTTCTCGCCTGGTGGGAATTCTTTACCGGGTTGATGTTAGCGAACATAAGTTAAAATCACTTTTGAAACAATATCCGGACACAGCGGCCGGTTCCATCATCGCTTCGCTGATTTTGGAAAGACAGGAACAAAAGATGGAATCGAAGAAGCAATTCGGCAGCAGCACCACTGAAAGTGATGAAGAACGGTGGTGATTATTTTTTAGATGGAATTGTTCCTGTATCCATGGCGGCGAGCAGATAGATCAACGAAGCCGTCCCATCCATTGTTGGTTCATTGGTTACATAGTCTCCGAAATCATCGTGATATACGAAAGCATCACTTTGAAACTCCGCGTATTCGTCGGGGTTACCAAGATGAATTCCCAATTGTTGTCTGTATATGCTGCCATAAACGGGCCCATCAACTAAGCCACCTAAAGTTTGATAGCCCATCAAATGATTTAGGGAAGAATGTGGATCGTCCGGGAAGTCGCCCTTCTCTGGAAGCCCAACCACCATGCTGGTTCCCCAGGGATTGCAACCAAAAAGCCAGTCGAAGCAGGCCTGTTCCATGGCTTCATATTCTTTGTCGCCGGTAAGTTGTCGGTACCAGAAACATTGGATGGCAAATGAAGTTTGCAGATTGTTGCTGCACCAGATGTAGGGCACGCCGCGGCAAAAGGCGTTTGACTTTGCCTTCGCCCATACTCTTTCTATTCCATCCTTATAATATGAAATCAATTCCTTTTTTCTGTCATCATCCAGTTGCTTTGCAAGCTCATAATGTCCCAGGTTGATAAAAGGATACCACTGGTAATGTTTGGCGGAATCCTTCCCGAACCAGGGTGTTACTTTTTCTTTTTGCGCATATTGAAAGGCGGATTCGAGAAATTCCCTAAAGGAAGAGAGCTTGAAAAGGTCGGCAGCTGCAAGTTCCATATCATCCGTCCAATTGTCTTCTTCATAAAAATAGGGCTCACGATTGCAGGCCGTTTGACAATTACCCGGCTTTCTCATTCCGAAATTATATGCGCTGACTGCTTTTTCATTCAGCAGGTGTGCATACCCGTTATCGATTGTGGCGAACACCATGGCCCCGAGTGCGAAAGCGCTACTGAATTTCCCCGCCGTGGATGAAGTGCCTGTGGTCCTGTTTTTATATTTACCCAGCCCCTGCGGTTCACCTGTCACAAAGTAGACGGGCCTTTCGAGGTCCAATCCATAATCTGCCGAATCTTTGTTCGGCAACCTGAACCCCTGGTGATCCCTGTCATCTGCAACCTGGTTAAACATCAGGTCCGGGCGCGGATGCATTTTTAAAAGCCATGAAAGCCCCCATTTTGCTTCGTCCAATACGTCTGCAACGCCGTTTTTGCCATCGAGTCCGTTGGCAGCAAATTGGTCGCCAAAGCCTTGCTTAAAGTCGCGATAAGCTGCCAGGAGGTGATATGTGGCATTTGCAGAGGTCATCGAATATTGCAGGTAATCCGTTGCATCATGCCAGCCACCAGAAACATCAATATAAGTGCTGTCGGGCATGGGCCCATACATCGTGTAGCCGTCATGGGTATGACAGGAGTCTTTTAAATACGGATTAAACCCGCTCCTTTGTTGTCGCATATACTTCAAACAGAAATCCGCTTTGCCACTGTAAACTTTTTCGTTAATAGGAAAAACAGGTGACACCGCTTCTCCGACCTTGAGGAAATAATTGCCCGCCTTTTTGTATTCAGAAAAATTCAGCCGGCAGCTTTGCTTGAAAGGGCCATAAGCACCAAAGGCTTTGCCGGCGCGGCCTTCATACACAGTTCGTTTGGAAGCGGCGTCGATTAGTTGAAATTGCTGCACAGGCGTAGCTGCTTTACTGCACCAAACTGCTTCTTTTAAGCTTCCCGGCTTGTACCCCAGAAGATTAATTCTAATCCAGGAATGTACTTGTGCATTCACTGAAAGTGAGTAGCAAAGCGCTGAGAAAACCAGAACTGTTCTCATGTGATGTATGATTCATGAATTTACAAAAGGGGCGGTGGGATTATTTGTATAAATTTACCAGCTACAAAAACTATGCATGAAACTGATTTCGTATCTGAAGGAAGGCCATGAACAGCTGGCGATATTGGTTAACAACCTGGTATATGATATGGATTCGTTGCATCCGGAGCTGCCATCAAGCATGAATATGATGTTAAATTACTGGGATGAGGTTCTGCCCTATGCGTTGACAGCCGAAAAATCGCTCCAGGAAGGCAAAAGCTTTCGAAACCGACCTTCGTCTATTGATGAAGTTCAGCTTTTGGCACCTGTTCCCATACCTGCATCCTGCAGGGATGGATATGCATTCCGCCAACACGTGGCTGCGGCCAGGCGTAACCGAAAAGTGGATATGATCCCGGAATTCGATCAATTTCCCGTTTTCTATTTTACCAATCATCATAGCGTGCAGGGGCCAGGCCAGATCCAATGCATGCCTGATCATTTTCTAAAACTTGATTTTGAGCTGGAAGTTGCAATTGTCATCTGCAAGAGCGGAAGGAACATCGCAGCCGAAGATGCGGATCAATATATTGGTGGTTTCATGATTATGAATGATATGAGTGCACGAAAATTGCAGATGGAAGAAATGATGCTAAATCTCGGGCCTGCCAAGGGAAAAGATTTTTCCACAGTCATTGGTCCCTGGCTTGTTACGCCAGATGAACTTGAACCATTTCTCACTTCGCCGAAAGAAGGTCATACAGGCAATGCTTATAATCTGAGCATGAGTTGCAAAGTTAATGGCGTTGAACTGAGTCGCGGGAATATTGGCGATATGGACTGGACTTTTGCCGAAATCATTGAGCGTTGTTCTTATGGTGCAGATCTTTACCCGGGTGATGTAATAGGAAGTGGCACTGTTGGCACGGGTTGCCTTTTGGAGTTGAATGGTACCGGCAAACTCAATGATCCCAACTATGTTGAACAGTGGCTGAAAGAAGGTGATGAAATCGAAATGGAAGTAGAAGGTTTGGGTACGCTGAAGAACAACATTGTAAAAGAAGATTCGGAGTTTTCTTTGCTGGCAAGGAAAAAGAAATAATTGGATCTTATCGCAAAAGCGGCGGGCGTATTTTACGCCTGCCGCTTTTTTATTCGTCAGCTATTTTTTGTTATACTTTTCTGTTCTAGCATCTTTAATAACTCCTTTCCAGTTCATGCCGTATCCAAAATCATACGTATGGCCATCGCTGTCTTTATAGCATTGCATATCCAGCTGCACATCTTCTTTTTGCTTCTCCACCGTTTCCATATTGGCGGGCATTTGCAACGGCAATAAACCTGAGGGTTCTGCGGCCCCTGTAAGGATATCCAGTATCGCCTGGTCTTGCACACCAAAATTGACGAGAATGGCATTTGCATCTTTTTCAAATTCACCAAAAACCATCGGATTATTCATGTTGATTGCAACGATTACCGGTTTCCCTTTCATCTTTGCATGTGTGTCTGTGACCATTGCCAGGTCAGTGATGTTGATAGCCTTAACTGTCTTGCCTTTATAAGTTCGATTGGTAAAAGTTTCAAATTTATCACCACCGGCTATACTGGGATCTCTCGCGTCTTTAGCAGTGTATTCGCCGTATTGCAAACTAATCGGCAAATATCCATTGCCGCCAGCCTTTGCATCTTCGCTTTTATAGCCAAGGCCTGTGTTAGGACTGCTGATGAACACCAACGCATAGTCTGCTTCATCCGGGTTATCTGTCACGTTGAAATATTTTTTCAAAATATTCATGCTAACAGGGTAATCGAGGTTTTCAGGTGTGGTCATGCCCAGAAAATTTCGTCCGGCAGGCACAAATCGTTTCGGCACATAAACTGTTTTGCCTTTTTGAAGCGGTAGTGCCTTGTTGCTGTTCTTAAGCAACACCATCGATTTCAATTGGGCCTCGTATCCCGCCTTCATAAATTCTGCGTTCCCAACCGTGCGTTTTGATTCCTCAGCATCCAGATAGGGGTTTTCAAAAAGTCCTGTTCTGAAAATATTTTTCAAAAGACGAACGGCAGACGCTTCAAATCTTTCGCGCATAAATTTCTCGCCGTGTTCCTTTACTCCCATGCTATATGCTTCTATAACCGGCGCGGCATCATTGTTTCCGCCAAACTGATCCACGCCTGCCATTAATATTTTGTAGTGTCGCTCTGCGATCGAAAGTTTATCAACTCCCCATGGCTTACCTGTGATAAATACATCTATTGCTGCTTCATCACCGGTTACTGACCAGTCGGTACAAACAACGCCATCATATTTGTATTTTTTTCTTAAGAGATCATTGATAATATAAGAATTGTAATTGTTGGCTACGTTCTCATGATTTTTGACATCCTGGTTCACTGAAATCGTGTAATAAGGCATGACGGCCGATGCCATTCCTGTTTTGCCATTCAGTTTAAAAGCTCCCTCTGTAAACGGTGTAAAATGTTTTTCAAAATTATTCCCGGGATAAACCGCGTATTTACCAAATCCATAGTGAGCGTCTCTTCCGCCTTCACCAGTTCCTCCACCGGGCCAGTGTTTCACCATGGCATTGACGCTGTTATAGCCCCATCCACCAGCGATTTCCTTTTCGCCAGTGGAAGTCTGGAACCCGTCAACATAGGCTCTTGCCATGTCGGCTGAAAGTTTCGGATTTTCCCCAAAAGTCCCACTGCTGCGATTCCATCGCGGTTCAGTAGCAAGATCCACCTGCGGCGAAAGTGCTGTTGAAATTCCAAGCGCGCGGTATTCAGTCGCGGCAATGGAGCCGAATTTTCTTACTAATTCAGGATCGAAAGTTGCTGCCAAACCAAGCGATCCCGGCCACATGGAAATTCTGCCGCCTGCACCAGCATTGTATTCGGCATTTGCCACGGTGCCGTGCCTTGGATCCGAACTGTTATTTGCAGGAATCCCGAAGCCTATCCCTTCTACCAACGCTTGCACGTTATTGTTCCAATTTGCAGCCACTTCCGGACTTTGAACTGAAGTGACAAGGATATGTCGGAGATTATCCTTTATAAGAAATTGCTTTTGTTGATCGCTCAGATCCGAAGCCTTCATTGTAGAATCATATGGCTTCCCGTCGTATGTGCCGGCAAAAGGACCACGTGATCCGGTCGGTATCTGCTGGTGACGACTGTAAAGCATAAGTCCTGCAATTTGTTCGACTGACATCTTTGATGCAAGGTCTTTCGCGCGTACGTCGGCTGGAAGGCGCCAGTCTTCATATTTATCGAGCTTACCATTTTTATTCAAATCCTTAAACGCGAATCCGTCAACGGTGATGATCTTGACACCGGAGGTAGAAGCGTATCCCAGCGTTTGTCCGCCGGTGTTGGTTACGATATTGAAGGAACCCTTTGCGTTTTCTGTCCATTTTTGCTGAGCACCGGCAATCAGTGTTGACATGAAACAGGGAAAAAATAAGAAGAGTGTAGTCCTTTTCATGATGTGTGGCTTTTGAATAGTACAAGTTAAGCGTGCACACCTGAAATCCGAACATTCCGCTACGTGTTTATGAAATGTTGCGACGAAACCGAAAAGACAAAAGCTATGATAGGCTCATCCACGTCCTGATTGCCATGCCTGGGAAACTTCTATCGCTTTTTGGTAGTTGTCGGGAACGATAATCAACTGGTTGGCATGGTCAGAATACTGAACCAGGATATTGACGTCAGCATCTGCAAGGAAACGCGCAAATTTTCCCAATTGACCGGGTTCCCCCTGTCGCAATTTCTGGATGACCACCTCATGAATGTGTAAAACATTAATCCCCGCTTTTTCCAGGGCCTCCCTGGCCTTCTCCGCATCTTCCACTAAAAAATGGGCGATGGATGTTCTTCCATTCTGAAATACCCCGCCACCTTCCAGGCTGATCCCGTTTCTACCCAGGGTTTCTCCCATGAGGGCGAGTTGCCC
>Ga0163163_10000982_pt1 | contig 24199 bp, 20 predicted proteins | sample S65metaG_FD_119766 | JGI IMG/M metagenome (GOLD analysis project Ga0163163, IMG submission 119766) | Switchgrass rhizosphere microbial communities from Kellogg Biological Station, Michigan, USA - S6-5 metaG | ecosystem: Host-associated > Plants > Roots > Rhizosphere > Soil | place: USA...
ATCAGGATATGTTTCAAATAATCGATGAGAAAAAGTGGCCTCACCTTTTAGTCTTATTTCTTCAATTTTTGTAAAAAGTTGTTTTGGCTTTAGCCGCAGTGATGCTTCGTAGTGATCCGCTTTACCTTTTTGAGCCCCAATAGCTATCGGCGGCAGTAATGAGAATTCAAAATCAAACGTTGGACTGTCGTTGAGATCTTCGAAAGGTATATCATGCAAATAGAAATCCTGGAATGGCAATACCTCGTTCTTTAGTTCAAAACCAGTTTTTCCAAAGTAATTGAGCTTATAAATGAATTTATAAGCCATATCGGTTCTGTTGATCAAATGGATTTTTAACTCTTCTACGACTTCATCCCCAAATTCATCCATTTCCATTACTGGCAAAAATGTGATCCATACTCCGTCCGCCACCCTCTGTATATTCTTCTCCTTTTTTAGGTCATCAATATATTTTTTGTCTTTTTTCTTTGGAAACAATTTGTTTTCTGAGAAGTTTTTGAAATACGGAAAATCCAGCTGGTCAATGTAGGCGGGGAATTTTACACCTCTGACATCAACCATCACCATTTTGTTATTGATGATGTCTATCACTTCACCTTCTTCATTAGAATGAAGTACCAAAACCCTGTCGCCGATCTGGAATTTCATGTCGCCCTTAATCCGCCTAGGGCGGAGAGTTTTAAAAATCAAAAATGAGAAACAAAGTTACAGAGAGAAGGGGTTTGCTGAACAATTCAATTAAGGTTGTGCATCGCAGGCAATATGCAGTTGAAGTGTGCGACGCCCGCCTGAACGGACGGGTCGGCAAGGAACGGCGCCATGGCAAAACACAAGCCGGGTACATAAATAAGTAACCTTTAACGGAGAGGAGCATCTCTTGTTTCAACTTCCCGAATGGCTGCGCTGGCAAGAGCCAATTTACTTTTTTTATACCCGTACAGGAAATAGAAAATAATTCCAATCAGGAGCCAGCTGAGAAACCACGCCCAGTTACTTTTGGTCATGCCGGTAAGAAGATATAAACAGGTAATGAGGCCCATTAAAGGAATGAGAGAAAACTTTTTTATAAACGCAAAGACGGACAGAATGATAGCGCTTAGCCAGAAAATTATCAGGGAAATGTTTGGCGTGGCAGCATCCATAAAACTGATCTTATTGTTTACATAATCTTCATTGTCGCTGAAATCAAAATTCAACAAACCCGCGAAATAATTTTTAGACAGTAATTGCGCTGTAATGATCGCGGCAATAACAATCAGTGGAAATATGAATTGTCCGTTGACATAGGGAATATGAAATCTTCCCGGTTCTTTTTTCCTCGCGGGTATAAGCAGTACTCCTCCACAAACGAGGACAAAAGCAAACAAGGTGGCAATGCTCGTGAAATCAAGGACAAACGTTTTATCCGTAAACAAGATAGGAACGCCAACTACTAGCCCTGTAACTAAAGTTGCAAACGATGGTGTTTTAAACTTTGGGTGAATTTTTTGAAAGATAGGAGGCAGTAGCCCGTCGCGACTCATGCTCATCCAAATTCGCGGTTGACCCATCTGGAACACAAGCAAAACACTTGTCATGGCGATGACAGCGGCAATGGCAATAGAAAATTGCATCCAGCCAATATCAAGGTTTTCTTTTTCGAAGATAAACGCCAGCGGATCGCCGACCCCGTCAAATTTTTTGTAATTGACAGCACCCGTCAGAACAAGTGCGAGTAGAATATAAATAACTGTGCAGATCACCAGGGATAGGATCATACCTTTTGGCAGATCTCTTTGGGGGTTCTTGCTTTCTTCTGCTAAGACACTGACTGCATCGAATCCGATATAAGCGAAGAACACACCACTAACGGCTGCCATCACCCCGCTAAACCCGTTGGGCATAAATGATCGAACCCCTTCATCGTTTGCCGGCGTCCAGTTAAATGTAAGACCGTGTGAAAAAACCAGGTAACCACCTACCATGATGATCAATGCTACGACTGCCAATTTTAAGATCACCATGACGTTGCTGAAATTGCGGCTCTCCCTCACACCCCTAAAAACTAAATAGCTGATCAGAAGATTAATGATAAAGGCCGGCAGGTCAAAAATGATTTTAAGCCCCCCAATGACGGGCGCATTGTTCCAGGCTGCCAGCTCATCCGGATTCGTGCTTCCTCTTTCTACTGCATGCTTAGCTTCCAGATAACTCGTGCTAAGATATTCCTGAATATGAAAACCTGCCTTATCAAGAAAAGAAGTAAAATAATCGCTCCAGCTATAAGCTACATAAATATTGCCAATGGAATATTCCATGATCAATGCCCATCCGATGATCCATGCGAACAGTTCTCCGAAAGAGGCATACGCATAGGTATAAGCGCTGCCTGCGACTGGAATACGACTGGCAAATTCAGAATAACAAAACGCAGTAAAACCACAGGCGATGGCTGTGATAACGAACAGTAGGACTACGCCGGGTCCACCGTGAAAAACAGCTCCTCCCAAACTGCTAAAACTTCCGGCTCCCAGGATCGCTGCGATGCCAAAGAAAGTGAGATCACGGACGTTTAACACTCTTTTCAAACCCTCTTTGCCATGATGATCATCACTCCCCTGCGAAAGAATTGAGTCAATTTTTTTTGTCCTGAAGAGTGAATTTGCCATGAAGCAGTTGTTTGTTTCCGGTAACTGGTCTGGTTATTATTTACTATTATTCATTACTGATCACTCACATAACTCACAACTCCTAATGTTCTCTCTGCACCAGAAACTTCGCCATTTCCTGCAGTGCCTCTTTCCTCTTTGAAAGCACGGCTACATCCTCCAGGTGCGCAAAAGCTTCGTCAAGATATTTATTTTTCAATTGTAATGCCCATTCATTTACTCTGCAATCATGGAATAGCTGCAAAACTTTTTCCGTCTTATCTTTTGCGTTCCCGTCCATTAATTTTTTTAATTCTTTTTTTTGCGCATCGGTGGCAACGCACATTGCCTGGACGATCAAAAAAGTTTTTTTATTCGCTTTTATATCGCCACCCGGTTGTTTACCGAATTTTTTTGGATCACCAAAAGCATCAAGGTAATCATCCTGTACCTGGAACGCGATACCGAGTTTTTTTCCAAACTCATACAAAAGCGTTTGATTTCGTTGCGAAGCTCCTCCGAGTACGGAGCCCATCTTTAAACTCGCGGCCAATAATACCGAAGTTTTTAGTTCGATCATGTGCAGGTAATCATCCAGGCTAACGGTATCCGTTTTTTCAAAATCCATATCCAGTTGCTGACCTTCACAAACTTCGCTTGCAGTCTTATTGAACAAACTAATGATCGAGCGTATATACGAAGTATTGATCTTGTTTAAAGAATTATAGGCTGCAACCAGCATTACGTCTCCGGCAAGCAGCGCGGTATTTTCTCCAAATTTTGCATGAACTGTTTCGTTTCCCCGTCTCAGGGGAGCCTTGTCCATTATATCATCATGTATGAGAGTAAAATTGTGGAATAACTCGATCGCTGTTGCTACGTGCCAGGCATCCGGGTTTATTTCATCGAACAATTCGTTTCCCATAAGGCAGAGCACAGGACGAATTCGTTTGCCCCCCAATTGAAGAAAATACTCGTTGGGTTTATATAAAGACGCCGGGTCATTCGGGAAATGAGGCTGTTCAAAGTGTAGGGCAAATTTTTGCGATAGCAGTTCGAATGATTGCATGCAATAAAATTAAGTAGGTGAAAAGATAAAAATTAAAAACTAAGTGAGCAACTATGATCAATTTTTAGTTGTGTGTTATTTTCAAAGGCCCTTTATTTCATGCCTTCCCTATAGTTATCGGGATGATCCGGCATCTAAGTTGTGAAGAATTAACAGACCCGGATCAGGATGACAGTAAGCTGAGTCACTTTCAAATTTTTATCTATTTATTTTATCTTTTTCTCTTTTCTTTTTTAAGTCCGCTCGTGACCACCCACTCATAGTCGAGTTGCCGTTTTGTAAGGTTAGCCGCGATTACTTTTATCCAAACCTTATCACCCATTCTGAATTTTCTGCCTGAACGATGACCAACGAGGCAATAATCGGTTTCCACGAGCCGGAAATCATCAAAATCCAGCAAGCTGTTGAGGCTGACAAGACCTTCACATTTATGTTCTACCGTTTCCACCCAAAATCCAAACGCTGCCACACCGCTGATCACGCCTTCGAATTCTTCGCCCAGGAAATTTTGCATGTATTCCACCTGCTTATATTTATTAGCCGCCCGTTCGGCGTCCATCGCGGCCCTTTCCCTCTCGCTGCAGTGCTTGCATTTTTCTTCCATTTTTTTATCAAGGACCACGTTCTGCTCAATTACTTGCTGCAGTACACGATGAACCATGACATCCGGGTACCTGCGAATGGGTGAAGTGAAGTGGCAATAGTTTTCGAAACCCAGTCCGTAGTGCCCGATATTCTCTATAGCATATTTTGCTTTAGCCATCGTTCGGATACCCAATTGTTCCAGCACATGCTGTTCAGGTTTTCCATGAACATCGATCAGCATCTTGTTAAAAGAAGTTGCAATAGCGTCGGGAGAAGATGTGTCGAATTTGTGACCAAACTTTCGTGCAAAAGCAACGAAAGGGGTCAATTTTTCTTCGTCGGGGTTGTCATGCACACGATATGGGAAGGTTAGAATCTTGGCTTTCACTTTTACCTTTGCCAGGTCACCCGCTACAGTTCTGTTTGCGAGTAACATAAATTCCTCGATCAGCTGGTGTGCTTCTTTACTTTCCTTGACGATAATGCCCACCGGCTTTTTATTTTCGTCAAGTTTAAATCTGACCTCTTGCGAGGAGAAATTAATAGCCCCATTTTTAAACCGTTGTTTACGGAAGCGCTGGGCAAGTTGATTCAGCACCAGGAGTTGTTCCACATATATTCCTTCTTTTTTTTCGATGATCTCCTGCACTTCTTCATAAGTAAAGCGGTGATCGGAATGAATGACGGTTTTACCAAGCCAATGCTGTTTGACCTGCGCCTTCGGAGAGATTTGAAAAATTGCAGAAAAGGTAAGCTTGTCTTCATTCGGTCGCAACGAACACAATACATTTGAAATGTGCTCAGGCAGCATTGGATTTACCCTGTCCGGCAAGTAAACAGACGTTGCTTTTCCATAGGCCGTTTTATCTAATGCCGTATCTTCTTCTACGTAGTGAGCCACGTCGGCAATATGAACACCAATTTCATAATTTCCATTTTTTAACACTCGAAAGGAGACTGCATCATCAAAATCTTTTGCATCGACAGGATCGATCGTGAATGTAAGTATGTCCCGGACGTCTTTTCTTTTTTTGATCTCTGAGTTTGGGATCTGATCAGGAATTCTTGCAGCTTCTTCCATGGCTTCGGCGGGAAATTCGAGAGGAAAACCATTCTCCAATAAAATTTCCTTCATCGCTACGTCGTTGCTATCTTCTTTGTCCAGGACCGACACCACTTCACCCAAAGGCCGTTTGCCACCCGTTTCCCACTCAATCATCCTTACGATCACCCTGTCATTATCTTTTGCGCCATTCAAATTTTGTTTTGGAATATAAATATCGGGCATTGGCTTATCTGATTCAGCAACAAAAAAACCAAAACCTTTTCCGTCCCCGGTATCGTTGATCTCCATTTTTCCCAAGAATTCTGTTTGCTTCCTGCGCAGCACGTCGCTTACTATCCCTTGCATCCGCCGACCACCTTTCCTTTCTTCTTTGATCTTTACTCGGACAAGGTCGCCATTAAGAGCAGTGTTAATATCGGCTGGCCTTACCATAACATCCACCGGCAAATTCTCAATCGTCACAAAGCCCATTCCAGAACGGGTAATATCAATAACGCCGTTTAATGCTTGTTCATGCGCTGAATGCCTTTCCTTCTTTTTTTTCTTTGAATTTTTCCTTCCCATGAATTATTTTTTGTTTGACAACTTTTTTATTTCTCTGCAGTCCCCCTTAAGGCGATTGTGTCATGCCGATATTCACGGCTCGAAACATCGTCCGGCATCCCGACATTAATCGCCTGGACTCACTTATATTTCCGGTAATTTTTCTCCCTTTTTCACATTCGATGATTTAAACTCTCTGATGAATTTTGTAACAGCTTCTATAAATTTCATTTCCTCCTCAAACAAGAAGTGGTGACTGATTGGGATAACGTACATGGGTAATCTTTCCAGTTCGTTTCTGAACTTCATGAGTCTCATGGCATCTTTCTCGGTGGTCAGAATGATCTTTTGCGAGGCTTCAATGCGGTCGAATCTTCTCCGGATGTCCCTCAAATCATCAATATGAAAAATATAGTGATCACTAAATGGCATTAACTGGTAAGTGTTGCATTTTTCTTCTACTAATTTCTTTAAGGGTTGCGGGCTGGCGATGCCTGTGACAAGCAACACCTCTGTGTTTATATCTAATTCGAATGGGGTAAAATTGGTGATGTGGTATGGATTTCCGTATTGAATAGATGCAAAAAATAATTGCTGCTTTGGTTGGGGCTGTATTTCATTTCTAATTTTATCAGCTTCCTCTTCGGTCATTTCAAACTTACATTTTGTAACTACAATGATGTCGGCCCTTTTATATCCTGATTTGAGGTCACGAAGATCTCCTGTCGGCAAATAAAAATCTCTCGTAAATAAATTACCGCAGTCGGTAAGTAAAATATTCATCCCGGCGCTGATGGCTCGATGCTGGAATGCATCGTCGAGAATAATGACCTGTCTGTCGGGCCGGTCATGCAATAACTGGGGAATGGCAACCAGTCGTTCTTCTCCTACAGCTACAGGTACATCGGGAAATTTCTGGTGAAATAACATTGGCTCATCACCGATATCCAATGAAGTTGTGTGTTCATTGGCCAGCACATAGCCTGTTGTCTTCCGTTTATACCCACGACTGAGCGTCGCCAGTTTAAACTTATCCTTCAAGTGACCGATTAGAAATTCAACCATGGGAGATTTTCCGGTACCGCCAACGGACAAGTTGCCGACACAAATGATGGGAAGGCCAAATGAAGCCGAGCGACGAATTTTTATGTCATAAAGGAAATTGCGCAGCCATACAGCGAACCAATAAATAATTGAAAACGGTAGTAAAAGAATGCGGAAGGATTTTAAAAACCAGTTAGAAAACATAGGCATTGTTCGGCGTAATACAAAGATTTAAAGGTACGTCAAATTCGTGGGTGCTTTCTATTATATCAATGGGCTCAAAGTAACAAAAACCTACTTTCAAGCAGTCAGGCCGGCACCGTTGCAGGTATCTGTCATAAAAACCTTTTCCATATCCAATACGGTAACCTTGTCTATCAAAAATAATAAGCGGCACAAATATCATGTCAATGCTCATTGCATCAGTAATGGTTCCGTCCATTGGCTCATGGATATTCCAGCCATTTTTCTGAAAAGCCGTATCCGTATTTACCTCAACTGCCTCCATTTCCTGTTTATCAAAATCAGTTATTGGATAAAGAAACTTTATCGCAGGGTTTTTAAATTCAATATACTCATTGAAAAGATGCGTATTGGGTTCGTTATTTTCTTCGATCGGCCAATAGGAGAGGAGATGATCAATATGGGGAAATTCAATTCTTTGAAATTGTATCAACATTAGGTCATCGGACTTTGCTCTTTCCGCCGCTGAAAGCTCCCTTCTCTTTTCTTTATAAATCCCTCTTGCCTCTTCTTTATGCATAGCAAAATGAATTCAATTTAGATGAACATCGCGATGACAAAGCATACAGCTTGTCGTCATAGCGAGGCCTACAAATGAGGCCGAAACAATCTGGCCTTTACCTGTTCTCAATAAATATCGAAAAAATAGTTGTTCCATAAGATCGTTCCGTTTTGTAGAACGGAAATTTTTTGTAATCGTTCCTGGGCGTATGTTCCAATACAAACCATCCTTTTTGCTTCAATAGGTTTTTTTCAAAGATTCGCCTCGGTAATTCATCGATTTCAGTAAGAGCATAAGGTGGGCCCGCAAAAATAAAATCAAACTGGTCGTTACATTGCTCAATGAATTTGAACACGTCCATTCTTATCACCCGCAGATTTTCAAGCTTGAGTTGGCCACCGGTTTTTTTTATGAATTCAAACATCTGGCCATCTTTTTCCACGATGGTTTGATTGACAGATCCTCTTGAAGCCAGTTCAAAACTGATACTACCGGTACCGCCGAAAAGGTCAAGCGTTTTTAATTCAGAGATATCCAGATTGTTTTCAATAATATTGAATAATCCTTCTTTTGCAATATCGGTGGTGGGCCTTGTATGGGGCATCTTATTCGGTGGATGGAGTTTTCTCCCTCCTAATTCTCCTCCTATGATACGCATGCGGCCAGCTTATATAGCGATGAAAAAAAATGTATAGGATATTCATGAAAGGGGTTACTTAGTTTCACTCCATTTGTAATAGATGCAAAACCGATATTCAAAAAATATTGACTCAGCTCTCTATATATCGCGGATCGCTTGTCGATCAGACCGGATATCAACAACATCACTTCATTTTGGGAAAGCGAAAATTCCTTACAAACTTTTAGCAGCCAGTACAATATATCTGCTGGTTTCGCATAAGCAAAAATCTGGGCCAGTAATATTGAATTATTGTTAATTACAACGACGCTGAAGCTATCCGTTTTAAAATCTATTATCAGTGTCCCGCCCTCATGCTGTTCAACCCTGTTTTTTAAAATAATCGAATAAACATGCCAGAAATTACCTGTTGCAAAATTGCGGCTGAGTAATTCATGTAGCGAAACCGGTACATTGTACGCATTGTACAATTGCCATTCGGAAACAGATTCGCTTATTGTGGTGTTTTGCTCTGTCTCGTAGAGGGCCCGCAATAATTTTTTTGTTTCTTCAAAATGATAAAGCTGTGAAGGGATCAGGATATTTTCTCTCATGTAATATCCGATCACAGTTTGCCGGAATGAGCGTTTCAATTCGGGGTGGTTTTGAAGAACTTTCTTCAGCATTTCCTCCCTGTCATTATCTTCTGCCGCATAATAAACCGATTGCATCATCATCTGATCTGCATGATCAGCAATGGCAAAACAGCAATGTGTTTCACCAATTTCCATCAGCAGATTGGATTGTGACGCGTTCAGGTCCTCACTGGTTCCTATTTTAAAAACCGGCTTCATGGCTTGCAATATAAGGGAAAGGTTCAAGGCACAAAATACCAGGCTCAAGATTTTTTGATCTCGTACCTCCCTTGTCCCTTACAACTTCATTCTGTTTTCTTGTTCCTTCGCCTAGTTTCCTGGCTTGTCTCTTCTTCATTATCTTGCATCCCTTTTTAATATGGCAAGCCCGCATAGCTTACAAGTTGATACGACCTACAGGCAGATCATCAAACTCGCTTTGCCGATCAGCTTCGCCATGCTTATTCCTCAATTTAATTTCATTACCACCAATATTTTCCTGGGTCATTATAACCAGGAGTCACTTGCGATCGCCGGCATTACCGGGGTGTATTATCTAATTTTTGCTATGATCGGGTTCGGACTTAACAACGGTCTGCAAGCGCTCATCGCCCGACGTGCGGGAGAAAATCGACCCGAGGAGATCGGCAAAATATTTTCGCAGGGAATTTATATTGCATTCGCCATCGCGGCCATCAGTATTTTACTTACCTGGCTTCTTGCTCCGCCTATTTTAAGACAGGTTATTCGTTCCGCTGACATGGCCGAAAAAGCGATTAACTTTTTAAAGATCCGTATCTGGGGGTTGATCTTTTTATACATCTATCAAATGCGCAACGCATTATTGGTGGGCACAAACCAAAGCAAATACCTCGTGTTTGGTACACTGGCTGAGGCCATCACCAATATTATCTTTGATTATGGTTTTATTTTCGGCCATTTAGGTTTTCCCGAGATTGGATTAAATGGGGCGGCCCTTGCCTCGATTATCGCGGAGTTTATGGGAATGTTTGTGATATTTATTGTTATCTGGCGAAAGGGGATTAGTAAACGGTTCGCCCTTTTTAGTCATTTCGGTTGGAATGCTCGCATTGTTAAACAGATCCTTTCGATATCGACGCCACTGATTTTTCAATTGGCCGTTAGTCTCATAAGCTGGGAGTTTTTTTATATCCTCGTTGAACATCATGGGCAGGAGGCATTGGCAATCTCTAATATCATGAGGAATATTTTTGGTATCGTAGGCTGCGTCAGCTGGTCATTTGCCGCAACTACCGCTGCTATGGTCAGCAACGTTATTGGCCAGGGCAAACACGAGAAAGTTCAACCGTTGATACTGAAAATTATTTCTATTACGTCAACTGCATCCATTATCATTTGCATTTTTTTGAATCTTTTTCCAAAAACACTTCTGTCTGTGTTTGGCCAGGATGAAAGTTTTAATGAACATTCAATACCGGTGATACGCATCGTAACTTTTGCTATGGTGCTGATGTCTTTCGGTACAGTTTGGGTAAATGCCGTGACGGGTACCGGCAATAGCCGAGTTACATTTTTGATCGAGCTGGTCACCATTACGCTGTACAGCATTTATATCTGGCTGGTTTTGGAAAAATTTTTCCTGCCCATTACCTATGGCTGGATGAGTGAGTGGCTTTACTGGATTAGCTTATTCACATTCTCCTGGCTATACATACGAAGCGGAAAATGGAAAACCAAGGTGATTTGAATTTGTTCTTTGCCACTAAGGCATAAAGACACGAAGTATCAAAAGCCTTGGTGAAAACCCGGCGTCTTCACGTCTTCATGGCAAAACTTTATCTTTAGTTCATATTCATTCAAAACCTCCTTTTATGAATTACCGACTGCTTATGATTTTGGTCACCTCATCAACAATTCTTTCCTGCAATAATTCAACTGATACAAAAATGGCTTCATCAAAATATAGAACTATTGGAACAATTGAGCGGATTGATCCAGCTCTTGATAGCATTATTTTGCCGGGTGCAAAGATTGAAGTTATAGCCGACAGTTTTGATTGGAGCGAAGGACCTGTCTGGATAGAATCGAAAAAAATGTTGTTGTTTTCTGATGTGCCTCAGAACATCGTTTATAAATGGACAGAAGAGAAAGGAAAAGAAATTTTTCTTACTCCTTCCGGTTATTCAGATTCGCTAAAGCGTGGAGGTGAAATGGGTTCAAATGGATTAACGTTGGATCCGAACGGTCAGCTGGTGCTTTGTCAACACGGCAATCGGCAAATGGCAAAAATGGATGCTTCGTTGGATGAACCTAAATCGGTATTCGTTTCAATCGCCAATAATTACAAAGGAAAAAAATTCAATAGTCCGAACGATGCGGTTTATAACAGCGCAGGCGAATTGTTTTTTACGGATCCGCCTTATGGTTTGGAGAAGCAGTTGGAAGATCCAAAAAAAGAAATTCATTTTCAGGGGGTGTATAAAGTGAAGGCGAGTGGTGACGTGATCCTGCTCGTGGATTCATTAACACGGCCTAATGGAATTGCTTTTATGCCGGGTGAAAAAACTTTACTGGTAGCCAACTCTGATCCGGCAAAGCCAAACTGGTATGCTTTTGATGTAAACGGAGATTCGTTGAGCAACGGCCGCATCTTTTACAGTGCCACCGGTTACGACTCGACATTGAAAGGCTTGCCTGACGGAATGAAGATAGATAGGAATGGAAACGTGTTTGCGACTGGCCCCGGCGGACTATGGATATTTAATAAAGATGGCAAAGTGTTAGGTAAAATAAAATTCAATGATGCTACATCCAATTGCGCATTTTCTCCGGATCAAAGAACTTTATACATCACCAACGATATGAATGTGCTCAGGGTAAAGATGAGATGAGTAATGTCTAATGAGTGATGAGTTGTTAGCGTTGGCGATTTATATAAATATTACTGTTCATTTTAGCCTGTTAACCAATGGTCAATTTCATTTTTTGTCATAATGAAGTATTACTAATCCACTTTTACAGGTAATTGTTTTTTTCAGTTCAAGAGGTTGCCAGTTTTTTAGTTGTTCAAAGGCTGAAATCCCACTTCCTATCGCAATTGGATTGAGAAAAAAATGAAACTCGTCGATCAATCCTTCTTTGATGAGAGCTGCAACGAATGAACTGCCTCCATATACAATGATGTCATTACCATCCTGATTCTTTAATTCATTTATTTCATCAGCGAGATCGCCCTTTGCAAGCTCTGTTTTATTCCAAATAGATTGTTCCATTGTTTTAGTGAAAACAACCTTGCGTGCATTGACGATCCTCGTAGCAAATCCATACATTGGGTCGTTGTTGTTTTTTATAGTTTGTTCCCAATATGGGATATAATCAACTGCTAATTTTCTGCCGATAATGATCGTGTCCGATGAATCGAGCATGCCAATGACGTATTGCTTGATCCCTTCCAGGTCCCAGGTTACCCATTTCTGTTCATCATTTTCCCCTGTTGAATTAAATCCATCGAGGGTGATCTGCATTTGCAATTTTAGTTTCCGCATCGTATTATTTAATGGATGCTGACGACCCAGTTAAAGGTATAATTATCGGGGATATTTTCTTTTTCACCTAAGAAAATCAGCCCAAGTGTGATGGCTTCCCTGAATAAAAATTGTAGTTCAGATATTATTATTCTTGTTCTGGTTGTTTTTTCCTTTGCTCAAAGGAAAAGAAACTAAATTGCTATACGATGGTATTCGTACATTATTTTAAGTTATACAATCAGTAATGACTAAGTCAATCATTTTAGTTCTATTGATCTCGATAAGCGGTCATTCACAGCCGGTTCAATTTCAAACAAAGTTCTCAGAGCCGTTTGCTGTTTTCCAATTCGTAAACAGTCTGTCGGCTGGATCACTCAACAATGTTTACAAAAAATTGTACAATGGATCTCGTTTTGCAAGAAAAGAATACAATGATCTCATCAGTCAATTCGACTCGTTGAACCTGGGTTATAACTTTGAATTCAATGATTACCCGGCCGGCCAAAAAGTGGGTATTGATGTATCTTCTTTTTTGAAAAGAAACCTCATTCTTTCTGAGAGCGTCCAGGATTTTAAGCTTCGCTCCATGGGTCTTGTTCCGAATGAGGCTTTAATAAAGTTAACGCTGCTACTCAAGGACTTTACGCCTGTGTATGACGAAGTAGTTTATCAACCTTTCAAATTAAGATTCGAAGAAGAACTAAAAGGTATCTCTGACCTGGTCAAAGCCAAAAACCTTAATAATCTTTTTTCGGAGGCAGTTCAGTTTTATCGTTCTTCGTGGGATCCCTCTGTGCCTTTTATTTTTTGTTTTTATCCATTGCCTCATTCAAAGGGGTTTACCGCCACCGCTGTGAGTAATGTGGCCATCAGCGGAATTGCAGACAGTTTGGATACCTACACAGGTTTGCTATCAGTTATGATGCACGAGATCTCTCACGTTTTGTATGACGAGAGACCGAAATCATTCTGGAGCGAAATGGATGGATGGTTCGTGACCAATCCTTCAAAGGTCAGTCGCTATGCCTACTCACTTTTTAATGAATCAATGGCTACTGCGGTGGGAAACGGATATATCGGCGGTCAATTGAATGGAAAGGAAGACACTGCCCGTAGCTGGTACGGTGAGAAATATATCAATGCGATGGCAAAAGCCACTTACCCGATTGTAAAGGACTACATTGTAAATCACAAACCGATCGACCACGATTTTGTGAATGCCTATATAAAAACTTATGAAGACAAGTTTTCGGGCTGGCTCACCGATCTGAATTATGTTATGACCGGCGCGATCGTAGTGAGTGAAGATCCTGCAGACTTTCACCTTGTCGATAGCTTGTTTCGATTTTATGGACATGAACACGTCAATGAAATTTCGACTTTATCACTGGAAAAACTGCAGGCAAATCACGGGACGAAAATAATCATCGTCAATAGCAGGAACGAAGAAAAGCTTGGGGTGTTGAAACGGGGCTTTAAAGAACTGAAGGAATGGCATCCCGATGCAGGTCATGATTTTGAATACACTGTTTTTTTATCGGACAAAACATACTTGCTGATATTAAACAATGTTAATGGTACTACGGGCGAAAAATTGCGTTCTTTGCTGATAAAAGAATCGAATTGAAGCGAACAATGAAAATAAGATGAAAAGCGCAACCTCCTAACCTTTTCGGCTATGGAATTGCATGTAGTCTATTTCAAGTTGATTTCTTAAAAAACGCTCAAGTTAAACGTTCCAGCACCCCTCTCCGTTTAACGATGTTTTTATAATCCCACTGAATTTTTTTTGACTTTGTAAGCCACCGCTTGAGGTCTTTTTTATTTATTTCGTCGACGCTGGTGTAGCGAGCTTCTGCAGCTTTAAAACTTCCTTCGGTTTGCAACCCTGGTTCATCAAATGACTGGCCGCTCCAAAACAGCAGCCGCACGGAATCCTTCAACTTACTATAACCAACGATTGGGTTGCCGTCTAAAAACCAAACAGGATGAGCGTGCCAGATCTTATTTTCTGCTTTGGGGAGATTGCTGTCAATTTCATCAGCCAGGGCATTGCATATGGCTTTGTCGTTTGCTGATTGCGAATTGTTATAGGCTTTGACATCTTTGTTCATAACGACTTATTTTATCCGTATAAAAATGTGTTTAATGTTTCTGTTAGGAGTTTCCCTTTCATCAATTTCAAATTGCCTGGTGCTTTTGATCAATGGCAAAAGCTTTAAAAAACCATAGTTCCTCGGATCAAAGTCTGCCTTTTTCTTGAGAATGAAATTACCCAGCTCTCCCAAAAATGTCCATCCGTTTTCATCCGCCAGGTCGGCAACACTTTCTTTCAAGAGCCTGATCAGGTCCTGGTCAATTTTATTTAATGTGGGTTTTTCTGGCCGTGTTTTCTGACCTCTGGGTAATTCTTTTGTTTCGTTTATTGGCGCTTTTAAAATCTCCAGGTATACAAACTTGTTACACGCGGTAATAAATGGCAAGGGAGTTTTTTTCTGTCCAATCCCAATGACTTTCATCCCGGCTTCCCTGAGCCTGGTGGCAAGTCGGGTAAAATCGCTGTCCGAAGAAACAATGCAAAAACCATCAACCTTGTCAGAGTATAAAATGTCCATCGCGTCAATAATCAATGCACTGTCACTCGAGTTTTTTCCGGTAGTATAGCTATATTGCTGTATCGGGGTTATTGCATTTTCCAGTAAGACATTTTTCCATCCTGAGACCGTTGGTTTTGTCCAGTCTGCATAGATTCTTTTAATCGTTGGCGTACCATTCTTAGTGATTTCTTCAAGCATTTCTTTTACCGACGAATGGGGAATATTGTCGGCGTCTATTAATACTGCAAGTCTTAAGTCAGTCATATTTTTTTATAATTTTATTTTCCCCGGTATTTGAAAGTTAGGAAGAACCTGCAGATAAATTTAAAATTAAAAATTCATTGTTATTGGATTGACCAATTAAAGTGTTAACAAAGGTGAGTCGAGACACGAAAATGTCCATTCTATAGTGCCAGGGCTTTCCCAATCGCCACCTGCTGGCATATGAGAAACGCCGGCAGCAGATTTAAATGTTATATTGTGACAAGGAGAAATCTCCGCATATTTTTTCGCTGGTAAATACCAACAGGGCATGAGATCAAAAACGAGAATGTATGAAATCAACAGCAGATCCTGGTTTTACAAACCGGAATAATTTGTTTTCAGGAAGCACCGTCCATGTTGTCGGTGCGGGACCAGTGGGTCTTCTTCTTACGGCATTACTGCAGTCTATGCAATTCCCTGTTCGTTTGTATGAGAAAAGACCAAAGTATACGCGTACGCGGATGGTTAAGCTGTCTTCGTTCCTTGTGGCGGATTCAGTGGAGAGTTACTGCGCCGATTACATTGACGGAGAGAATATCGCAGCCGTTTTTGATGTTACTGAAATCGAAGAAGCGCTTTCATTCAGGCAATCTGTCCCCGGGGACCTGATGTCACTTATTCACGAATGGGTAAAGGGATTCTGCCCGCTCAACTCCATCGAAGAAAAACTCAGCCATCTCATTAACAATCGTGGCATCAATGGTGTGGAACGCATTGAAACTAATATAACAGCACAGCAGGTAATGGCAATGCTGGGGACGGGAGATATCCTGATCGACTGCACGGGCTGTAAGTCACTGCTGCGTGATCACCTGGTGCCCGGTCCCGCCACTGGGAATAAGGACGCCAACACATTCAACATACAGCTCGAATACGCAATTATCGTCACTTTTGTGTACAACCAGGAATATCAGTGCAATGAAGTTTGCAAGTACTACAAGAATGTAGAGAACCCTCACTATAAATTTATTCCTTTTGTTGATCGTACCTGTTATGATGGCAACATCACCTTTGTTTCTGGCATTGTGAATATCACTCCTGAAGACTACAATGTGATGCCGGCAACATTCGATGGTCAGTGGCTGCGGGTAAATTTCCCCCAGGTCGCAGTCTCCATGGACCGCTTTATTGACAAAATAAAACAGGAGACGCATGGAGAGATTATCAGTGATCTCGAAGTAGTACGAATTCCGCTGAACCTATACAGGGCGCTCAATGTCACCAGCCGGAAGTGGCTTACTCAGCAAGGCGATGATCATCCGTTCACTAGTTCGCCCGTGTTCCTTGTGGGTGATTCGGCACTTGGCTCACCATATTTTCAGTCGATCTCGCTGGGTTTAGAATCTGCGATACACCTGGCGGGATTGATAGGGCAACGCAACCTCCCTCTTGCCGATATCTTTGATCGCTTTGAGCTCTATATGTATAAACAATGGCTTCGTGTTTATATGCGAAGCAAAATGATCAAACACAATAAGGACCTCTTTGAAAATATTGATGATCCCTTGAGACTGCTGGACTTGCTGCACATTTATTAGTGTGCTTTCGTTCTTGGTGGCTTCTTGCCTACATTTCTCGACCTGATTGATTTGGTCTCCTCAATCGCTGATATAAATGGGATGGAGAGTGTGCCTCAGCCCCTAACACAAAATATTGTGAGCTGGCTTTTTAAATAAACTGTGTTAAAAATCTTCATTTGATCTCAAATTGGTATGTTCCTAAGGGAGCGGTTCTCGGTTGTGTTTCGGCTTTGCCCGAATTTGAAACTGCGGAAATATAATATTCAATAATAACTCCTGGTTTATTATAAGGGATTTGTGCAAAGAAGTGGTCGGTACCTTCAACCTGGTTCAATACAAGTTTGTTCCAATTCATTTCCCCACGTATTTTCCAAAACAGGTTGCATTTTTCCTTAACAAGTCCTTTTTTACTATAGTCGATAATTGTAGCGTAAACAATGTTCTTGTGCTTTGAATTTACTTCAGGCTCGATTTTTTTGGTGGTCATGAAAACCGTCGCTGAATCCCAGACCGCTCTTGTTCTGCAATGCAAACCATCGTTACTTGCCCAGCCATAAGTTTGATAGTGCTCCTTCATTTCTTTAGTTAGGCAAGGCTCATTAGCGAGGTCAAAGTCAAAACCTTTTATGGTGTAACCCGGCATTACTTCCTGCCATCTTTGTAAGGCCATACTATCCTCTTTAATTTTATAGAGAGGGACATATATCGTCTTATTAAGGATGATTGAATTTGTATAAGCTGCCAATGCCTCCTTTTTGAATCGGCCGGTTTTTATTCTAAGTATTTGGTAAGGTCTTCCGTATGACGATCTTAGTATTGACAATTCATTTTGAACAATATTCTCATAAACGTTATACAAATAGTGATCTCTCGGAGGTTCCGTGACAAGAATACGTTCCTCGTCCAACAATTTAAGGAAGCAATCGATGTGTTGAATGCCATGAGTTTCAAAATTGGAAATGATGTTATACCTCTCAAACCCTAATAAACTTTTATTGAGATCGCGGAACTTTTGCTGGGAAACACCAAAAAACTGGTTTTCACTAAGCAAAGCACATGTTGAAAAAGCGGTACCGAGTCCATCGGTCTGAACATTTCCGCCTGTATTAATAAATGGCAGATCTAATAGCTCGATGTTCAATTCCTTACTGAGGTATTGAGTTGCGCTATCATCTGTTTCGGTTTTTATTATCTTATTGTCTTTGGTTTTATAAATAAATTCCACTGAATCTCCACATTGTATATGCGAGTAAGGTGTTGAATAAATGTATCTCCCATCTCCGAATTTCATTTTCCCATCAGTAGTGAACACCGCACTCGGTCCCCAATCTCTGACCCACCATGCGTCGACTCCGTGAGGTACGTACACAAAGGTATTTTTGCTGGAATCTATTCCCCATTTTGAATACCAATTCAACGCTTCCTTTTTGGAACTTTCATTTTCAACTAACGTGTAAAGATGATTGTCTTTGGCAAATTCAATAACAAGCTTATGAGGTATACATAGCGGCCAGGTGATCATTGTTCCTGAAGCGGGTTCCCACTCGGCGGCAACTCTGTTATGATCGCCCTGGGTGTAGAAATTTGAGTCCGGTGGATGGTCATTGTTCTTTGAATTATCAGAGCAAGAATAGGCGGCTATTAAAAATAGCAGTGCTAGGGATTTTAAAAGATGGCTTTGCATTGAAGATGTGTGGCTTGTGAACAACGCTGAAGGTTGGGCATTTATTACTAACCGAAAGGGAATTTGACATTTTCGGGTTAGATATTGAATGACTGTTCAGTGAAGTGAAGGAATATCTATTTGTTCTTGCTATAAGAGTACTGAGGCCAAGGTGGTTTGCCGATTTTCTGCCCCAAGTACTCATTAATGGCATTATGAGTTACAACTAGAAGATAGCCGATGAAGTTGATGTACTTATTGCAGTTGCCTTGTATACAGGAGTACCAGCTTTTAACTTATGTGCAATTTTTCCACGAAGTTCTATGAGTTTGTTTAGGGTTTTGGGTGATTGACCTAGGACTTGTCCTTTTCAAGACCAATGTGAAGTAATATTTTTGAGCCCAAGAATGTTTTCGCACAATTCGCCAATATTATTTGCTTTTGGCGAATGGAAGTAATCTATTTGGTTTCGTAATAAATTGTCTTTATATCTGTGAGTACTTGACGCCAACCATCACCTGCTATTTTCCAAATTTCCCGATCATCTTTTGAGCTCCTAATTTCTTTCGAGGCCTTGTCAGGACTGATGATGGGAATATGGTATGGGTTCTTGCAGAATTTAACATGATTGTGAAAGCATCCTCAATAATAACTTCTATGAAGGACTCCCAACAAGCGACTAGTAATACAATTATGCTCTTATTGAGGATCTCTACATCGACTTTTCGGCCTCGTCCTATTCCTGAAACCTTTTCATGAATTGAAAGAAGATTTTCAACTTCAATAATGTTGTCAAGGTAAATATTTAGATGATTTGGATGTGTCATAGACAGTGGGGCCTAACGGTCACGTCTCGCTGCCGAACCGTCGAATTTAAAAACTTTTCCGGCTAAGCCGCACTACAAATATATTTTATTGATCGCGAAGCCGACCCGTTCCAGGCTGGCAGCAAACCGAGTGTTATGCGTTCGTGCTGCTTTGACTCATATGGAAATATTTTTTCTTGAGCCCAAAATTATTAAGCCAACTAAGACAATTATTGCTATTGAATCAGTCAAAGTTTGTGTGACTGCATCCTTGTTTTTAAATAATGTACCGCCAAAAATTACTATCCAGCGTGTAATCAGTATAAAGGCGACCGTCCAAGCCGTGAATCTGACCTTTGATGAGTCTTCATAGAATGACATTACGAGGAAGGCGATTCCAAAAATCAGATTTTCCGCTGTAATAATGTGCCAAACGTAAAAAATAGTTGTCCTTGTGGCCAATGGTAAGCTAGATGAATCAATCGCTGGTAGAAAGTTGGTTTGTCCATTCCAGGCATGTGAAAAGGAGAAAAGAACCAAAAGAACGCCAACGATCAGGTAATAATAATTTTTAACCATTTTGTTTTTTCGTAATTAAAGGCAAATTGTTTTTTCGATTTTCAACTCTGAAGGCTCTGGTGCCGTCCTCTCTTAAAGTATCACTTTTTTGAACACGATATGCCGCAGCGTGACGCACAACGTCCACCGGCTTGCTGCCGGCTGTCTAAATTAAAAAAGTTTCCGGCTGAGCCGCACTACAAATTAATTTTTATTAACGGCGAAGCCAACACGACGCAGGCTGGCAGCAAACCGCTGTTGTGCGTCGTGCTTCTGCTCAATTGCTGTCGTTCGGAGTTAGTGGTCAGGAAGATAGCTTCATACCAAGTATTCCAACAATCAAAACCATTAGCCCGATTGCTGTAAAAATTAAATTGTGAAACCAAATGGAAACAGGTATTATGATATGGCTTATAAGGTAGCACATGAAACCAAATTTCTTGGAATATTGAAGAAATATTTTGCCCATATTAGTTTTCGCAATTTCTTCATCAGTTAGTCTGGAGTATTTTTTCGCCAAAAGGGTTCCCAAAAAGATAATACTTCCCCCAATTAGAATCGCTTTAATTATTTCATGCTCCCATAGGAAATACAAAAAAATGAACCCTCCCACAATATTTATCCAAAATTTTATTGGTTGCGCATTGATTAACATTAGTTTTTTAAACTTAGTTAGTTTCACTCTTCGATGTTTTTAAATCAAAGCTCAAATCATTGATTTGCTACTCTCTTGCATACTGTTGCATGTTCCGATGTTGCTAAGGCATGACGCACAACTCGTAAATATATGATATAGGATGGCAGTATCTAAAAAAGGTAAATGATGAAAATCGATTTTTTGATGTTATACTTCTTGTGTTTGATATCAAGTCAATGCAGTTAACCTCTCGATTTGTTTTTCAACAGAGCCGAGAGACATTTCTGAAAAGAACCGGTTGCCGCGTACCAGTTATCGTCAGTTACTTCTTGGGAAACTCGCCTTCCGGAAAACTTTCAAGAATGGCAGGTTCGGGCGGGGTATCGAAATTGATTCCCTGTTTTTTCAATATACCTCGAACTATAAATCCAAGGAATGCGAGGTAAGCAAAACAAAGAACAGGCACCCAGTACGATTGATGAATACCATAGCCAACTACCGAAGATTTCGATTGCACATAGTCTGCGATCTTACCCTGTATCGGTGGAATAATTCCTCCCCCAAGAATCATCATGATCAGAAATGCAGAACCCTGTGTAGTATATTTTCCAAGACCAAGGATCGACAGATCGAAGATCGCCGGCCACATAATAGAGCAGAACAAGCCCCCGCTTAAAAAGGCATATACGGCAATCTGTCCTTTGCTGAACAGTCCTATTAGCATAGCGAGCAGACCGAGCATCGCAAAGATCATAAGGGTTCTTGCCGGCTTACTCTTGCTGAGATAGAATGCCAACATCTGAACCAAAACACACACAATATAATAATACAACGGTTGTACATCGTATTGTGAAACAGCACTGATGCCGATCACAATTCCAAAAGCAACCAGGGGTACAATAAACATCAATATTTGCTTCGTAGACTCTTTGAAATTAAAGACCGGGATAGAGCCAGTCCATCGACCTATCATCAAACTTCCCCAATACATCGAAATAAAAGGTGCTACCTGCGATGATTGGTATCCTCCAAAATCAGGTTGCTTCAACAGTTCACTGAAATTGCTCACGATGGTGACCTCTGTTCCGACATAGACAAAGATCCCAAGCATACCTAAAACAAGTTGAGGGTATTTCATCGCCCCCCAACCATCTGGTTTTTTTTGCGCACGCAGATTTGAAAAAAGAAGGGTGATCACAACAACGGCCAGTGCACCCAGCAACCATTTCATGCGGTAAGTTTCAAGATCGTGTTTTTCTACATCGGTCAATATAGCAGGATCGCTTTTATAGCTATTAAACACTGGAACAAACATAATGATCAACAACCCTGTCATGACTAATAAAGAATACAGGGCTTTGTTCGCGGGTTCTGTTTTTTCTGCTGAAATCCCTGGTGGAACTTTTTTCGAGAAAGCGAAAAGCGCGGCAGCTGCAATAAACAATAGACCGACGCCTATATAAAGGATGATCACTTTACTGAGACTGAGCGAGGCAATTTTTTCATCGGTAATAGCGGCTGTTGTGCCAAATAAGGCAAATGCAACGACAATTGGCCCAATGGCTGTACCAAACGAGTTTACTCCGCCACCGAGATTCACGCGACCCATCCCTGTAGAAGGATCACCTAACGAAATGGCAAAAGGTTGTGCTGCGGTTTGTTGTAATGAAAACCCAAGGGCTACGATGAACAAACCTGCAAGCATCCCAGCAAAAGTGTTGGCATTGACGGCAATGATCATCGCAGCAGCGCCAAGAGCAGAAAACAATAAACCATACACAATACTTTTTTTATATCCCCATTTTGCAACAAGGTCTTTTCCGCCGAAAGCACCATAAATAAACAAGAACATAGCACCTATATAGTAAGCGGTATAAAAAGCAAAGTCAACCAGCTGGCTTTGAAACTGGTCGAGATGAAAGAAATGTTTGCAAAAAGGAATAAACACGCTATTGCCGGAAGCAATAAATCCCCAGAAGAAGAACACAATTACAAGGGTGCTAAGCGCTCCATAATTGGTTGGAACATGGGCGCCAGATGAGGCTACCGGGCGGCTGGATGCCATTGCTGTTGCCATAATGCAATCGTTTTGATTAAAAATTTACCCAAAATAAACAGAAATCACCAATGCAAAAATTTATTATGAATAATTTGAAACAACTAAGAAATATAGCAGGTCTAAATCAAATGTCCTTTCAGGCTATGCCCGCGGTATCCAAGGTTAAGCATCAATAGACCTCACTCGAGTCCCGGGTGACAGTAAGCTGATATAACGATGAAATTTCAAACAAGGTCATTACTAAATATATGAATTAGCAAGAATTGGAAAATTGTTCTTATGTTTAAATAAATTACCGACTGCCCTATTGAGATTTGGTAATTATTTTAAAAATACAAGGCATATAAGACATACTGGTTGTTATGTGTGCTTAGATGCCTCGTATGTCTTGCAAGATTCCCTTCCATACAAAGAGTTATTAAATAAATTTGATTGAGAAATGACCCCTGCACGCAAAACTAACTATGCCACTTCGATGGCCATCATTGCATTTCTGTTTTTCATTTTTGGATTTGTAACCTGGATCAATGGCCCTCTTATATTTTACGTCAAGCTCGCCTTTCGGTTAGATACAGACTCTAAAGCTTTTTTAGTGACAACGGCCTTTTATATGGCTTATTTCTTTTTGGCGTTGCCTTCCTCCTGGATATTGCAAAAAACAAACATGAAAAGAGGGATGGCGTTGGGTCTTTTGGTGATGGCCATCGGTACTTTTGTCTTCGGCACTTTTGCTACTCACCGCAACTATTCATTGGCACTCACAGGACTCTTCATCATTGGATCCGGATTATCACTTCTTCAAACTGCATCGAATCCCTACGTCAGCATCCTCGGCCCGATAGAAAGTGCCGCCAAAAGGATCAGCATCATGGGGATCTGCAATAAAACCGCAGGGATACTAAGCCCAATCCTCCTGAGTCTTTTTGTTTTGAAAGGAATCAACAAGCTTGAGGAAAAAGTAAATGCTGCACCCACTGAAGAGATTAAAGAATCTATATTAAATGATTTTGCTTCAAAAGTGTATGTACCCTATCTCATCATGGCTGTCATTCTGCTAGCCCTTGCTTTTTGGATACTGCGATCTCCACTACCTGAGATAAAAGGCTCCGAAGCCAATTTGGCACCGGAAGGAGCTCCACAGAAAGACAAAACCAGCATTTTTCAATTTCCGCATTTGTGGCTCGGCGCATTTTGCATTTTTGTTTATGTGGGAGTAGAGGTAATGGCGGGAGATGCGATCGGTATCTACGGAAAAGGATTTGATATCCCTACGGATCAAACAAAATATTTTACATCTTTCACATTGGGAGCCATGTTGCTTGGGTATATCGCAGGCCTGATGTCGATTCCAAAATATATTTCCCAGCAGAAAGCTCTTACGATTTCGGCCATTTTGGGAATTTTATTTACAGCCGGAGCTTTTTTAACTTCAAAGTATATTTCAGTTGGGTTTGTAGCAGCACTTGGATTTGCCAATGCCATGATGTGGCCGTCTATTTTCCCATTAGCGATCAATCGCCTTGGGAGGTTTACCGAAAAAGGAGCGGCCATTTTGATCATGGGAATTGTGGGAGGAGCAATCATTCCAAAAGCATTTGCTAGCCTGAAAGAACACTACAATTTTCAAACTGTGTTCTTTGCATTAATGAT
>Ga0163163_10000985_pt1 | contig 24137 bp, 23 predicted proteins | sample S65metaG_FD_119766 | JGI IMG/M metagenome (GOLD analysis project Ga0163163, IMG submission 119766) | Switchgrass rhizosphere microbial communities from Kellogg Biological Station, Michigan, USA - S6-5 metaG | ecosystem: Host-associated > Plants > Roots > Rhizosphere > Soil | place: USA...
CGAACATGGGAACGCCTATGAGGCGCAGGGGCATGTGCTCTTTTCGGTGCCCAGCGACCCCGATTATGGCGTGCTCAGCAAGCGCGACCGTGAGGCCATGATTGCCGGCGCGCGCGTGGAGGTCGCACCTTACAAGCGCGATCCCGCCGACTTCGTGCTGTGGAAACCGGCGAAGCCGGGCGAGCCGTCGTGGCCGTCGCCCGCGGGCATCAAGGTCGAGGGTCGTCCCGGCTGGCATATCGAGTGCTCGGCGATGTCGTGGAAGTATCTCGGCGAGCAGTTCGACATTCACGGTGGTGGAATCGACCTGGTGTTCCCGCACCACGAGAACGAGCTGGCGCAATCCTGCTGTGCCTTCCACGAAGATCGCATGGCCAATTTCTGGATGCACAACGGCTTCCTGCAGGTCGAAGGCGACAAGATGTCGAAGAGCCTCGGCAATTTCGTCACGATAAGGGAACTGCTGGGGGATTGGCAGGGTGAGGTTATACGTCTCAACATGTTGAAGACGCATTATCGCTCGCCGATCGACTGGACGCTCAAGGGCTTGGAGCAAAGCAAAAGGGTTCTCGATTCCTGGTACGATATGGTCGGCGACGACACCCAGGCGCTGGGCGAGCCTGATGAGGGGTTGAGCTCCCTGTTGGGCGATGATCTCAACACCTCGGGCGCAATCGGGCGTCTCCACGCGATCGCGTCCGGTCCCGCGGGCAGTTCGGGGCAGGGTCAGAACGAGATCAAGCGAAGGCTCAAAACATCGGCGATGCTGCTCGGATTATTGGGGAGCACCAGGAAAGAATATATCGGAAGCAATCCGAAGGCTCGCACGGTGAACACTGATGTCGTGGAGTCTCTCATTGCGAATCGGTCCGCGGCGCGGGCACGAAAAGATTTCAAGGAATCCGATCGTATTCGCGATGAACTCGCTGCCATGGGCGTGATCATCAAGGATTCCAAAGAGGGCACCACGTGGGAGGTCGCCCGATGACGGAGCAGCGGATTTTATCTTCTCCCGCAAGCGGAGAGGGGAAGAAAGAGGGGATTGCGCCATGAAGCGACCCGAAACGCCTTTTCCGAGACACTGGCGATATTACATCGTCCTCAAATGGGCCGTGATTGCCGCGGGCGTGGTGATTGCACTCAAATTGTTTGGAGCGTTTTAAAGACATGGCACAGGCTTTGCCAAAGATCGCGTTGCGGCCCTACCTTGCTGAAGACGCCGCGCTGCTAGCCGCTATATTCGCGGCCTCCATCGAGGGGCTGACCGGCGACGATTATGGAGAGGCCCAGCAGCAGGCATGGGCTGGAGCCGCCGAGGACGAAGCCGCGTTCGCCAAACGTTTGGCTTCCCAGCTTACGCTTGTCGCGACATTGCAGGGCTCGGCAGTGGGCTTTGCCTCGCTGAAGGGCAAGGATCATATCGACCTGCTTTATGTGCATCCCACCGCCGTCGGTCAGGGCGTGGCGGCTACGCTGTGCGATGCGCTGGAAAAACTGGCCAGGGGCCGCGGCGCGACAGTCCTCACGGTCGACGCGAGCGACAACTCGGCTGAATTTTTCGCCCGCCGCGGCTACGAGGCCATGCAGCGCAATACGGTTGCCATCGGCGGGGAATGGCTTGCCAACACCACAATGCAGAAGAGGCTGGCGGACAGCGAAAGTCCCGGGGGGCCGGCATGACGCGCGAACGACTCTATCTTTTCGACACCACGCTTCGCGATGGCGCGCAGACCAACGGCGTCGATTTCACGCTGCATGACAAGCGGCTGATCGCCAAATTGCTCGACGAACTCGGCATCGACTATGTCGAGGGCGGCTATCCCGGCGCCAATCCCACCGACACCGAGTTCTTCGCCAACAAGCCGAGACTTGCACGCGCCCGTTTTACCGCGTTCGGCATGACCCGCAGGCCCGGTCGTTCCGCCGCCAACGACCCCGGCCTTGCCGCGCTCTTGGAGGCAAAGGCGGATGCGATCTGCTTTGTCGCGAAATCATCGGCCTATCAGGTGCGCGTGGCGCTCGAAACCACCAATGAAGAGAATCTCGCATCGATCCACGACAGCGTGCAGGCTGCCAACAAGGCCGGGCGCGAGGTGATGGTTGATTGCGAGCATTTCTTCGACGGCTACAAGGAAAATCCGCAATTTGCGCTCGCCTGCGCGAAAAGGGCCTACGACTCCGGCGCGCGCTGGGTGGTGTTGTGCGATACCAACGGCGGCACCATGCCCCACGAAGTCGAAGCCATCGTCGACGAGGTGATCAGGCAAATTCCGGGCGATCATATCGGCATTCACGCCCACAACGATACGGAGCAGGCGGTGGCCAATTCGCTTGCGGCGGTGCGCGCGGGCGCGCGACAGATTCAGGGCACGCTCAATGGCCTCGGCGAACGGTGCGGCAACGCCAATCTGTGCTCGCTGATACCCACGCTGCGGCTGAAGCGTGAATTCTCCGACCGGTTCGAGATCGCGGTGTCCGACGACAAGCTTGCAACCCTGATGAAGGTATCGCGCACCCTCGATGACATGCTCAACCGCGCGCCCGACCGCCACGCGCCCTATGTCGGCGAAAGCGCGTTCGTCACCAAGACCGGCATTCACGCGTCCGCAGTCCTGAAAGACCCGCAGACCTACGAGCATGTTGCACCGGAGGCGATCGGCAACCACCGCAAGGTATTGGTATCCGATCAGGCCGGCCGTTCGAATGTGATCGCCGAACTGGAACGCGCCGGTATCGCCCATGACAAAGGCGATCCGAAGCTGGTGCGACTTGTCGAAGAGCTGAAAGACCGCGAGGCGGCCGGATACGCCTACGAATCGGCCAATGCGTCGTTCGAACTGCTGGCGCGGCGCACGCTCGGACGGGTGCCGGATTACTTCCGGGTCGAACAATTCGACGTCAATGTCGAGCAGCGCTACAATGCCAACGGCCGCCGCGTCACGGTCGCGATGGCCGTGGTCAAGGTCGATGTCGAAGGCGAAAAATTGATCTCGGCCGCAGAGGGCAACGGGCCGGTCAATGCGCTTGATGTGGCGCTGCGCAAGGATCTCGGTAAATACCAGAAATATATCGAAGGCTTGAAGCTGACCGACTATCGCGTGCGTATCCTCAATAGCGGCACCGAAGCGGTAACGCGCGTGCTGATTGAAAGCGAGGACGAAGCGGGCGAGCGCTGGACCACCGTCGGCGTGTCGCCCAATATCATCGACGCATCCTTTCAGGCGCTCATGGACTCGATCATCTACAAGCTGGTGAAGTCGGGTGCGCCGGCCTGAAAGTCTGAATCCTGCCTGCCGCTGCCAGTGAGATGAGTTAAGGATCTGTTACGATGATCGACCACATTTCCGTGGGTGTCAGTGATCTGGATCGATCCGAGCGATTCTACGAGGCCGCTTTGGCGCCGCTCGGATTTTTTCGGCTGGTGACGCGGCCGGGTACGATCGGTTTTGGTAAAAGCTATCCGGAATTGTGGATCAATCTGCGATCCGCAATGCCGCCGGTGCAATCGGACAGCGGATGCCACGTCGCGCTTCGGGCAAAAACCGCAAGCGAAGTCGATCAATTTCACGCCGCCGCTCTCAACGCCGGCGGCAGCTCGGACGGTGCGCCGGGCTTAAGGCCGCACGATCGGGTGCGCTATTACGCAGCCTTCGTCCGCGATCCTGATGGCAACCGGGTCGAGGTAGTGACGTTCCCGCAAGAATAGCAAAGCACGAAAAGGACAGCGCTTGCTACAGGCGGCGGACAATCTCGGGTGCCATCTCCTCGGTCCCCTTGCGTGCGCGGGCCGCAGCTTCCCTCAGCCGTGGAAGGATATCCTCAACCCTATCGGCCTTGAGGATATCGACCGCGAGACTGGGCCGGATGAACTGGGTTGCCCGCATATGCGCAAGCAGCGCGAGAAGAGGTTCCCAAAAGCCGTCGATATTTGCGATCAACACCGGCTTGGAGTGGCGGCCGAGCTGCTGCCAGGTAAGCTGCTCAACCAGTTCCTCGAGCGTTCCGACGCCGCCCGGCAGCGCCACGAACGCGTCGGAATGCTCGAACATCAGTCGTTTGCGTTCGTGCATGTCGGGCGTAACGATCATTTCCTGCACGCGCTTGAGGGCGTTTTCACGAATGGTCAGGAAATCCGGAATGATGCCGGTGACGGCGCCGCCGTGGTCGAGCGCGGAGGTTGCCACCGCACCCATCAGACCGATCGAGCCGCCGCCGTAGACGAGGCGGATGCCGTTTTCGGCAAGGGCTCTACCAAATGCCTTGGCAGCTTCGACGAAACGAGGATTTGTGCCGGGGCCGGAACCACAATAGACACAGACTGTCTTTATCTTGCTCATATGGGCCATGTGGCATTGCAGCGTAAAATTCGTCAAGACTTAAAGGATTCGTTTGGCGAATGGAATCCGTGCGGCGAGCCCGTAAATTGCGAAATAATTTAGTTCCCTCAAGGGTGCACGTCGCGACTAAACGCTCTATATGACTGCGAAATGCGAAAAAACCCTGAAGAGATGTGCGCCAAAAGCTGCGCCGCGCCGGGCTTAAATTGATGGCTCATTCCGATTCGGCCCGGACCGGCGAGATGCCGTCGCAAGGCAGCTCCTTCGGACAGGCGTCCCTCATCGGGACGCTTGCACATCTGTGGCCCTATATCTGGCCCGGCGACCGGTTTGACCTGAAGATGCGTGTGGTCTGGTCGGTGGTGCTGCTTCTGTTCGCCAAGCTCGCAACGCTGGCGGTACCCTTTACCTTCAAATGGGCAGTCGACGCCTTGACCGGCGCCGATACGGCGCCGGTGCATGCGTCGAACTGGAAACTGTGGTTGATCGCCTCGCCGCTGATCATGACGTTGAGCTATGGCGGCTTGCGCGTATTGATGGCGGTCCTGACCCAGTGGCGCGACGGGCTTTTCGCGCGCGTGGCCATGCACGCGGTGCGCAAGCTCGCCTTTCTCACCTTCGTCCATATGCACGAACTTTCCCTGCGCTTCCATCTCGAGCGCAAGACCGGCGGCCTCACGCGCGTGCTGGAGCGCGGCCGCACCGGCATCGAAGTCATCGTGCGCATGGTGATTCTGCAACTTGTGCCGACCATCGTCGAGGTTTCGCTGCTGATGGTGGTGCTGCTGTGGAAGTTCGACTGGCGCTACGTCCTGGCCACCCTGATAACGGTCGTGATTTTCATGGTTTATACCTATCTTGCGACGGAATGGCGGATCGAGATTCGCCGCAAGATGAACGACTCGGACACCGACGCCAACACCAAGGCGATCGACTCTCTGCTAAACTACGAGACGGTCAAATATTTCGGCGCCGAAAAGCGTGAGGCGGCGCGTTACAATCGTTCGATGGAGCGTTACGAACAGGCCAGCGTCAAAACCTACACCTCGCTTGCCGTGCTCAACACCGGTCAGGCGATCATCTTCACCGCCGGCCTTACCGCAGTGATGCTGATGTGCGCCGCGGGCGTCCGCAGCGGGCACAACACGGTCGGCGACTTTGTCATGGTCAATGCCATGATGGTCCAGCTCTATCAGCCACTGAATTTCATGGGCATGGTCTATCGCGAGATCAAGCAGGCCATCATCGACATCGAAAAAATGTTCAATGTGCTGGGGCGCAGTCCCGAGATCAGGGATATGCCCGGTGCCAGGCCTTTGAACGTGAACTCGGGCAATGTGCGCTTCGAGAACGTGCAGTTCGCCTACGAGCCCGACCGGCCGATCCTGAAAGGTCTGAGTTTCGATGTGCCCGCCGGCAAGACGGTTGCCATTGTCGGGCCCTCCGGCGCCGGCAAGTCGACCATTTCGCGCCTTTTGTTTCGCCTCTATGACCTGTCAAGCGGCAGGATCTTGATCGACGGCCAGGATATAAGCCACGTCACGCAGGCTTCGCTCCGCGCTGCGATCGGCATGGTGCCGCAGGATACGGTGCTGTTCAACGACACCATCCGCTACAACATCCGCTACGGCCGCTGGGATGCCAGCGACGCCGAGGTGGAGCGGGCGGCACAGCTTGCGCAGATCGACGGCTTTATCCGCATGTCGCCGAAAGGCTATGAAACTCAGGTTGGCGAGCGCGGACTCAAACTGTCGGGCGGCGAGAAGCAGCGCGTCGCGATCGCGCGCACCGTGCTCAAGGCGCCGCCGATTCTCGTGCTCGACGAAGCAACCTCGGCGCTCGACAGCCACACCGAACGAGAAATCCAGGATGCACTGGAGCGAGTATCGCGCAACCGTACCTCGCTGGTGATTGCGCACCGCTTGTCCACGATCGTCACCGCCGATGAAATCATCGTGCTCGACCAGGGACGCATCGCCGAGCGCGGCACCCACGTCCAGCTTTTGGCAAGCGGCGGACTTTATGCCAGTATGTGGAATCGCCAGCGCGAGGCCCAGGAGGCGCGGGAGAAGCTCGCGCGGATAGGCGACGATAATGGAGCGCCAAACCGCGAGCCGCCGCCGGTCGATGATAGCCTGATCGCCCCGGCCGCCGCGGAATAATCTGGGCGCAAATGCCGCCTGCTTGCGCGGAGAGAAGAGAGTGAGACCCGGGACCTGACCTGATGTCGATCGTCAATTCCATCCGCGCGCAGATTCCGCCGATTCATCAGGAAGGCTATCCGTTCATCGGGGGGTTTGCGCTCGCCAGCCTCATCCTGTTCTGGATCTGGACGCCTCTCGGCTGGCTCGGCACGTTCCTGACGATCTGGTGCGCGCTGTTCTTCCGCGATCCGGTGCGGGTGACGCCGGTGCGGGACGGCCTCGTAATTGCGCCGGCCGACGGACGGATCTCCATGATCACACAGGCCTTGCCGCCGGCCGAACTCGGCCTCGGCGACCGGCTGCTGCCCCGCATCTCGATTTTCATGAGCGTGTTCAATTGCCACGTCAACCGCAGCCCGGTTGCGGGGCGGATCGACCGCATCGCCTATCGTCCGGGCACCTTCATCAATGCCGAACTCGACAAGGCAAGCGAGGACAATGAACGCAATTCGCTGGTCATCTCCACGACCAACGGACGCATCGGCGTGGTCCAGATTGCCGGCCTGGTTGCGCGACGCATCGTCTCGTTCGTGAGGGAGGGGCAGACGATCGGCGCCGGCGATCGGTTCGGGTTGATCCGCTTCGGCTCACGCCTCGACGTTTACCTGCCCGAGGGAACCAAGCCGCTGGTCGAGCAAGGGCAGACTGCGGTCGCCGGGGAGACTATTTTGGCCGATTTCCGGCTGGCCGATCCCGGACGTACGTTCCGCGCCGATTAACTATCCTCATCGGCGGATGATATCAGGCCGCATCCGGCCAGACCGATGGCGGAAGCGCTGGTTGCTTGCTATATGTGCGCCATGTCGATTGATCCCAAATATCCGGAAATGCGCCGCCGCCGGTTTCGCCCGATCCCGGTACGGATGCTGGTGCCGAATTTCATCACCTTGCTGGCGATTTGCGCAGGCCTGACCGCAATCCGCCTCTCCACGGAGGGACGGATGGAGCTGGCCGTGGCCGCGATTGTGTTCGCCGCCGCGCTCGACGGTATCGATGGCCGTGTTGCGCGCATGATCAAGGGCCAGTCCAAATTCGGCGCGGAACTCGACAGCCTTGCCGATTTCGTCAATTTCGGCGTCGCGCCGGGTTTGATCCTCTATTTCTGGCAGTTGCACGAGTTGCACAATGGCGGCTGGATCGCAGCCATGGTGTTCGCCATCAGCGGCGGTCTCAGGCTGGCGCGTTTCAACGCCACGATCGATGATCCCAACAAGCCAGCCTATGCGGCGAATTACTTCACCGGCGTTCCGGCGCCGGCGGGGGCGATCGTCGTGCTGCTGCCGATCTATCTGGCATTTCTCGGCCTGCCAAAGGCGCCGGCCACACTCACGGCGGCTTATACGCTGCTGATCGGTTTCTTGATGGTGTCGCGGCTGCCGGTGTTCTCCGGCAAGACCGTTCGCATGCGCGTGCCGCCCGAAATGGTGCTGCCGGTCTTCGTATCGGTGGTCCTATTCATCGCGCTTCTGATCGGTTATCCCTGGTACATTCTCTCCGTGGGTACCATGCTCTATCTTCTGAGCTTGCCGGTTGGCTGGAAATCCTATCGTGATCACCAGCGCAAGGCCGCCCAAGCCGCGGCGCACGTCGCCGGGCAGGGCTCACAGGCCACGCGCGCCACTTCGGCGCAAGCCCCTTCACCGAATGCCGACCATCCATTGGCCGGAAGCGTCGCCGAAACGCCCGAGGGGGATCGGCCCGCACGTCTGAATTAATCGGACCTGGATCGAAGCTCTCTTTAGCCGGGGCGAAGGATCGCGCTTTTGCCGTCGCCGAGCCGGTCAGCTATGTGGCTGCGACCGCATCCGTCCCATTTCCCGGAGAGAACGCCGTGACGAATTCCGCATCCGTGCCACTGGCCGCCGAACTGCTGGGGGCTCTGGCACGATACGACACCCCCACCATCTGCAATGCCATGGAAATCGTGGCACCCGAGCGCCGCTTGATCGGTTACACGAGCAAATCGCTGATCTGCCCGTTTCCCAATCTGCCACCGATGGTCGGCTATGCGCGTACCGTGACAATCCGCTCGGTGCTGAAGTCCGCGCTTCCGGGCGACGAACAGGCCAGGCGCCGCATCGCCTACTACGAATACATGGGCACCGGTCTTGGGCCGCGTATCGCGGTTATCCAGGATATCGATGGCCCGGATGTCGGCTATGGCGCCTTTTGGGGCGAGGTGCAAAGCAACGTACACAAGGCGCTCGGCTGCCTTGGCGTCATCACAGACGGCGCGATCCGCGATATTCCGCAGTGGGCACCGGGCTTTCAGGCCCTTGCCGGATCGATCGCTCCGTCCCACGCCTGGGTTCATGCGGAGAATTTCGGCGGCGAGGTTCGCGTTGCAGGCATGACCGTGCGTTCGGACGATCTCATTCACGCCGACCAGCACGGGGCGATCGTAATTCCGAACGAGCTTGCCGCAAAGATCCCGGACGCCGCCGAACTCTGTGGACGCCGCGAAACGCCAATCCTCGAGATTGCGCGAGCCAAGGATTTCAGTCTGGAGAAGCTTAAAGAGGCGCTGAGGCGGTCGGCTGAGATTCATTGACGCGGTTCGACCTGCAACTGCGACCAAACGGCGCGCGGATTGTCAGAGGCAATGCTGCCTTCGGTTGCGTCGGCTTACTCATCGTTCCCATACTCAGCCTATGCGCTGGTCGCCGCAAGCAAAAGTGCGATAATTTCGACGCGAGCTTTGTGGCATAAGCACGATGGTCGCAGTCGCATTTCCATGCCGGAGAGGCGCGCCGCGGTGAAGCAACTGATATTGCCTCTCAGTTCAGTTGGGAGATGACAGAAAACATATCGTTCTCTGGTTGGATACACGTTTCAGTTGTGTTGTAAGACTCCACCTACCATGGAGTCGGCACCTGAGAAAACTGCTGTTCGCCCGGCTGGCTTTTGCCGCATACGTTTCAACCGGACCGTTATTGGTCTTAGCCCACGGATTTTTCGGCGCTGGATCGACCTTCACAGCGTTCTTTATCGCTGGAAGCACCATCGCGCTTCTAATCGCGGGTCGGCTGAAGGATCGGCTCGTGACCGCTTGCGACCTTCTCTTCTGTGCGCTTCTGGTCTGCATCGGCATTTCGTTCGCCACGAATGGCAACACCAGCAGCTCAAAGGAAATCGCGCTGCTTGTCATCTCGCTGGCCGCTTATCCGGCCGGCCGTCTGATCCCCGAGCAATGTGATTTTCGTTTGTTGGTCGCCGCGACCTCGGTAGTCGTTGCCGTCGGCTCAATTGTCACAGCGATCGCGCTGGTCGAACAGTGGAGCGATCCTCACGGAAAGCCGATGGTTTTTGGGGAATTCGGTGCAGCTCCCGCGCAGTTCACGATCGTGCTGACGTTTCTATCGATCGCAATCACATGTTCGAAGCTTTCCGTTCGGTCAACGCTCGTAGCATGCGGTATGATTGCGCTGCCAGCTGCGATTTTTGCCGCATCCGTGGTCCGTTTCGCTTTCGTTGCGATGATCGCCTCCCTGGCTCTGGCATGCCTGATAGCCCAATCATGGCGCCAGCGAGTTCCGATCGCAGGATTGATCGCCACCATTTTTTTATCGGCAACAGCCGGCCTGATCGCCCGATCGGAGACCACCACCAAGTTCCTGCGCCATGAAACGGCTGTCATTGCCGGCAGCAGTGCCTCGATCACTCCCGTGACGAGCGCGCAGGCAGCCGCCACTTCTATTGCTTCGCGGGTGGCGTTCAACTGCCCAACCGTGGACACCGACAACTCGGTTGCGATCAGAAAGCAACTCTATGCCGATGCCTTCCGGCTTATTCCTGGTGCAGGTTTGTTCGGCAGGGGCCAGGACAGTTTCATGGTGGAGAGCTGCATCAAGAATACGCAGGTTCATAACTCGCTGCTGCAGACCATCGTCGAATTCGGGTGGCTGGCTGGGGCCATTCTCAGCATGCTCTTTCTGCTCGCCTTGAGAGCGGCCCGGCGCGCCTCACGATCTAGTCAGGAAGCGAAGTTCGTCCTGTGCGGTCTGTTCTTTGTGATCTGCATGACGATGGCGCATGGCCACGTCAGTTACGATGCTTTGCTGTTTCTGTTTCTGGGCTATTCCGCAGGTTTGCGCGAGCTTCGCGTCAAGTGATATTGCTCTCATCTCGCCCGTCGCGGCCCGATACCTTGGCTATGAAACTGGTACCGAGCCGTGAGCGCTGGATCAGCTCTTGCGCCCGAGTCCCCGTTAGGCACTCTTGTTTTTTCCTCGATCATTTCAGTTCGACCTTTTTCCGACGGTTAGGATGTTTAACGTCCTATTAATACTTATTTTTCCGGTAACGCGTCTTTAATGGCACCGACGTAGGGTTCGAAGGGCGCGGCTCGGGGTGGGTCGCGTGACCGTCCAGGACAGGCGGCAGTTTGCGTACGCGTTGGAGTCTCCCATGGATATCATGACGGGCGTTGGCCTGATCGCCGGCATCATCGTCATCGCAACGATGATGCTTTTGGGAGGCGATCTGCATCTGTTCGTCAGCGAACACGCAGCCATCATCATTTTCGGCGGTTCGATCGCCGCCACGATGATCCGCTTTCCGCTCGGCGTCATGTTGCACGGCCTGCCGCTGGGGGCGAAATTCGCCTTTACGATGAGCAGGCTTTCGGCGCGCGACCTCGTCGACGAGCTCGCCCGCATCGCCGAGATCGCACGCAAGCAGGGGCCGGTTGGGCTGGAAAAGGTCGAGACCGATGAGCCATTCCTCGCCAAGGGAATCCGCTACGTCGCCGACGGCTACGATCTGGAGTTCATCCGCGACAATCTCGAGCGGGATCGCGACAACTTCCTGATGCATCTGGACGAGGGCAGCAAGATCTATCGTGCAATTGGTGATTGCGCGCCGGCGTTCGGCATGATCGGGACCTTGATCGGAATGGTGCAGATGTTTGCAAATATGACCGATCCTTCGAAGCTCGGCCCATTCATGGCCACGGCACTGCTCGCCACTTTGTATGGCGCGCTCGTCGCCAACCTGTTCTGTCTGCCGATCGCCGACAAGCTTCACGGCAAGCTGCTGGACGAAGAGACCAATCGCACGCTGATCATCGATGGCATTCTTATGATCCGCGATTCCAAGAGCCCGACACTGGTTCGCGAGATGCTTTTGGCCTACCTGCCGGAAAAACATCGCCAGGAAGACGGCGAGCCGGTCCCGGCATAACTCCACCGAGCCGGGGGCGGAAGGTCGAAGATGGCAAAGAAAAAACGCGGCGAGGCACATGCCGGCGGGCACGGCTGGTTCGTGACCTTTGCCGACCTCATGGGCCTGATGATGAGCTTCTTCGTGATGCTCGTCGCCTTCTCGACCATGGACAACAACAAGCTCAAGATCGTTGCCGGCTCGATGCGCGATGCTTTCGGAGTGCAGAGCGAGGTGCGCTATTCCGGAATCATCGAATCCGACGGGCTACCGACCCGGCCGAAGCTGAAGAATGTCGAGCATATTGCGCCCGATGAGTCATCGAATACACCGACCCCGGATGAGCAGGATCGAAATCAGACCGCCGGTGCACGGCTGAAAATCGATCGCGAATTTGCCCTGGCCTCGGCCTCGCTGCGGCAGGCGTTGCAGGACATGCCGGAACTGACCGAAATCTCCAAGCACATCATGTTCGAGGAAACCAAGGAGGGGCTGAACCTGGAGATCGTGGACCAGGATGGCCGCTCGATGTTCCCGGAAGGATCCAAGGTTCCCTACGAACGGACGCGCCGGCTGGTTCAGAAGCTTGCGGCTCCGCTCAAGGCAACGCCACTGCGGATTGCGATTGCCGGTCACACAGCGGCCGGCTTCCTGCCCACCAAGAGCGACTATGGTGCTTTCGATCTCTCGGCGGATCGGGCCAATCAGGTCCGCCAGATCCTCGAAAGAGAAGGCCTTCCGGTAGCCCACATCTTTGCCGTATCCGGCAAGGCCGATACTCAGCCACTGTTCCCTGACGATCCGTCGCTGTCGGCGAACCGTCGCGTGACCATCACTTTGATGCGCGAAAATCCGCCGCTGCCGCCGGGACTGAAGCCCTAGAACCCTTTACCATGGTACCGGTTCCGGGACTGCGGTCTGCTTACGCGGGCAATACTAAATTTTGCATGGCTCGGGCTCAAAATCAGGCTAGGCTACAGGACAAGCGAAGGTTTATAAGCCGCGTCGCTTTGCGAAAGTGCAGTGAAGCACGTTGAGGCTCCCACCCCCATGACCAGTGATGTTGTAGCTCCCGCCTCGGAAACGACGGCGGCCAATGGGCATGGCGAGGCTCATTCTACGGCAGGTTTCAAGGCGCTGCTGATCGGCAGCATCGGCGTCGTCTACGGCGACATCGGCACCAGCCCCCTCTATGCGCTTCGCGAAGCGGTGGTCGCGGCGAGCGGGCCGTCCGGAATCGTCGATCCACAGGCAGTGCTTGGGGTCGTCTCGCTGATCCTGTGGGCGCTCATCATCGTCGTCACGCTGAAATACGTGCTCATCCTGCTGCGCGCCGACAACCACGGCGAAGGCGGAACTTTGGCGCTGATGGCTCTGGCGCAACGCGCGGTCAGCAAATATGCGGGCGCCATCGTGCTGCTCGGGATCGTGAGCGGCGCCCTGTTTTACGGCGACGCGGTGATCACGCCGGCGCTCTCCGTGCTCTCCGCAATCGAAGGCATCAAGCTCGTCACGGCTGCGTTTGAGCCGTACGTGGTGCCTATCACGGTGCTCATCCTGCTGGCGTTGTTCGCGGCCCAGTCGCGCGGCACCGCCCGCGTCGCGGCCTTCTTCGGACCCGTGATGTGCATCTGGTTTGCGGTAATTGCGATTGGGGCAATCATACCGGTCATGCGTCATCCGGAGGTGCTGCTGGCGCTCAACCCGATCTTCGCAATACGGTTCATGCTTCACCACGGCATCATCGGCTTCGTCACGCTTGGCGCCGTGTTTCTCGCGGTCACCGGCGCCGAAGCGCTTTATGCCGACCTCGGCCATTTCGGCAAGCGGCCGATCCAGACCGCATGGCTCTTCATTGTCTTGCCGTCGCTGGCGCTGAACTATCTGGGGCAGGGCGCCATGGTCATTGCCGACCCCCGCGCGGTCGAAAATCCGTTCTTTCTGATGTTTCCCGATTGGGCGTTGATTCCCATGGTGGCGCTTGCCACGGTTGCCACCGTAATCGCGAGCCAAGCGGTGATCACCGGCGCCTATTCTTTGACCCGCCAGGCCATACAGCTCGGATTGTTGCCGAGATTTGAAATTCGGCATACCTCGGAGTCCCATTTCGGCCAAATCTATATTCCGCGCATCAACATGCTGCTGTTGATTGCGGTGATGCTGCTGGTGCTGATGTTCCGCTCGTCCAGTGCGCTGGCGTCGGCCTACGGCATCTCGGTGACCGGCACCATGGTGGTCACGGGCATGATGGGATTCGTCGTTATCTGGCGCGTGTGGAGATGGTCTCCGCTTGCGGCCGGCATGCTGATCGCACCGTTCCTGTTCCTTGATTTGGCTTTCCTTGCCGCCAATCTGCTGAAGGTGCTTGATGGCGGCTGGGTGCCGCTCGCACTCGGCTCGGTGGTGATGCTGCTGATGTATACGTGGCGGCGCGGCAGTAAGCTGTTGTTCGAAAAATCGCGAAGGCTGGAGTTTCCGCTCGCCGATCTGGTGGCGATGCTGGAGAAACGGCCTCCGCAGCGTGTTCCAGGCACCGCGGTTTTCCTGACCAGCGATCCCGTCAGCGCGCCGACAGCGCTAATGCACAGCCTGAAACACTATAAGGTGCTGCATGAGAAGAACGTCATTCTCACGATCGAAACCGCCGCGAGGCCGCGGGTCGATCCTTCCGAGCGGGTGAGGCTGGAACAGGTCGGCAGCACGTTCACCAAGGTGACCCTGCGGTTCGGATTCATGGAGTCGCCGAACGTACCCAAGGCTCTCGCGATCGCGCGAAAGCTTGGCTGGCAGTTCGATATCATGGCGACCTCCTTCTTCCTGTCCCGCCGCGCGCTCAAGCCGGCGGCGCATTCCGGCATGCCGCGCTGGCAAGATCATCTCTTTATCGCGCTCAGCCGCACCGCCAATGATGCCACCGATTATTTCCAGATCCCCAGCGGGCGGGTGGTCGAGGTGGGCACGCAGGTGACCGTCTAGTGGAGTAGATTTGATTATTCGCTGCCCACCTGACGGGGAATTCGAAAGCGAATGTCAAATCCTCAAACCCCACCAGAATCGTACATTTGCCGGTGGTCCTTTGATTCTAACATTCGCAAAGGTGACCGCGGCAATGGGATGCGAATGTTGGAATTAGACCACTATCCGGCGCCGGCCGGCGCCGCCGCGCTTGATTTTCATCGCGCCAGAGGCGACTTTGATCAAAGATCAAGCGGTTTGTGGGTCGGTTTTTGGCAGTCGTAGGAGGAGACGAGTGGCGGATCAGGGATATCGGGTTCACGATTTGACCCCGGAGGAAGTATCGAGGGGGATGACGGAGGGTCGCTATCTGCTGGTCGACGTGCGCGAGCCCAATGAAGTGGCTGTCGATGCCTATCCCGGCGCGATGGTGGTGCCACTGTCGAGCTTCGATCCGGCATCCATTGCCGATCCCGCGGGCAAGCAGGTTGTGTTCGCCTGCCGCTCCGGCAAGCGGTCGGTAACGGCTTCGCTGGCGGCGCAGGCGAGCGGCTATGCCTACGACAAGCACCTTGCAGGAGGCATGTTGGCCTGGAAGGCTGCGGGTCTGCCGACCGGCTCGAGCGGCTGATCGTTCGATGACTTCCATGAACAAGGTGTTTGCGGATCTGCCCGTCACGATCTTCGAGGCGATGTCGCAACTTGCCCGCGACAACAACGCGATCAATCTCGGTCAGGGGTTCCCTGACGACGCGGGGCCCGAAGATATCCGCCGCGCCGCCGCCGATGCGGTGTTGAACGGTTACAACCAGTATCCGTCGATGATGGGCATTCCGGAATTGCGGCAGGCGATTTGCGAACATTACCAGCGTTGGCACGGTATTGCCCTCGATCCGATGACCGAGGTGATGGTGACCTCAGGCGGCACCGAGGCGCTCACGTCGGCGATACTTGCCGTGGTGGAGCCGGGGGATGAAGTGGTTGTATTCCAGCCGGTCTACGATTCCTACCTCCCGATCATTCGCCAGGCGCGCGGTATTCCGCGCTTGGTGCGGCTTGAACCGCCGCACTGGCGGCTGACCGAGGAGGCGCTGCGCGGTGTCTTCAACGACAAGACCAAGGCCGTCCTGTTCAACAATCCGCTCAATCCCGCCGCGGTGGTCTATCCGCGCGAGGAGCTGGAATTGCTGGCGCGGTTTTGTCAGCAGTTCGATACAGTCGCGATCTGCGACGAGGTTTGGGAGCATGTCGTCTTCGACGGACGCGAACACATCCCACTCATCACGATCCCGGGCATGCGCAATCGCACCATCAAGGTCGGCTCGGCCGGCAAGATATTCGCGCTCACCGGCTGGAAGATCGGCTTTGTCTGCGCCGCGCCGCCGCTGTTGCGGGTTGCGGCGAAGGTGCACCAGTTTCTGACGTTCACGACTGCGCCGAATCTTCAGGCCGCGGTCGCCTACGGCCTCTCCAAGCCCGCGGAATATTTTTACCAGATGCGCAAGGATCTGGCGCGCAGCCGCGACCGTTTGACACGAGGGTTGGAGAGCATCGGCTTTCCGGTTCTTCCGTCCCAGGGCACCTATTTTCTCACCGTCGATCTTTCGCCGCTTGGCCTCAACGAGACGGATGAGGCGTTCTGCAGGCGCATCGTGACCGACTACAAGGTGGCGGCGATTCCCGTTTCGGCCTTTTACGAGAAAGATCCCGTCACCACGGTCGTGCGGTTCTGCTTCGCCAAAAAGGATGCGACCCTCGACACGGCACTCGAGCGCCTGGCAGATGCCGTGCATCGCCGGTAGGAGCTTGTGAGAATGCCGCGCCATATGCCACGCGCTGCAGCTAGCCTCGTTGCTGTGATCGCTTGTGTGATCGCGCTGTTGTCGCCATCGGCGAGAGCCGAGGAGCGTACTGTCAATTTCTACAACTGGTCGAACTATATTGCGCCGGGCGTGCTCGAAGACTTCACCCGTGAAACCGGGATCAAGGTGGTCTACGATACGTTCGACGCCAACGAGACGTTGGAAACACGCCTGCTGGCGGGAAAATCGGGCTACGACGTCGTCGTGCCCACGGCGTACTTCCTGCAGCGCCAGATCAAGGCCAACGTGTTCCGCAAGCTCGATAGGTCGCACCTGCCGAACCTCGTCAATGCGTGGGCCTTCGTGACCGATCGGCTCGCCATCTACGACCCCGGTAACCAATATGCGGTTAATTACATGTGGGGCACGACAGGCATCGGCTACAACGTGAAGATGGTTCAAAGAATCCTTGGCGCCGACGGTCGGATCGACAGCTGGGATATCGTGTTCAAGCCTGAGAACCTGGCCAAATTCAGCGATTGCGGCGTTCACATGCTGGATTCCGCCGACGATATTTTTCCGGCCGCGCTCAGCTATCTCGGCCTCGATCCCAATTCGACCCAGCAGGCCGATCTGGAGCAGGCAGCCGGTCTCATCGGCAAAATACGGCCCTATGTACGCAAATTTCATTCATCGGAATATTTGAGCGCGCTCGCAACCGGGGAAATCTGTCTCGTTGTCGGTTGGTCCGGTGACATCATGCAGGCGCGCAGCCGCGCTGCCGAAGCAAAGAACGGCATCGAGATCGGTTACTCCATTCCAAAGCAAGGCGCGCAGATGTTCTTCGACAACCTTGCCATCCCTGCGGATGCCAGGAACGTGGCGGAGGCGTACGAGCTGATCAATTATCTTTATCGGCCCGAGGTGGCCGCGAAGAACACCAATTTTCTGTCTTACGCCAATGGCAATCTGGCGAGCCAGAAGTTCATCGATCCCAAAATTCTCAACGACAAGAACATCTATCCCGACGATGTAACGCTTGCGAAATTGTTCGTGATCACCGCGCGTGACCCGGCGACGCAGCGCATCATCAACCGGCTCTGGACCAGGGTGAAGACGGGACGTTAGAGCCTTGTTCTGATTGAATCAGAACCGAGGCTCTAACCTTATATTTTGACGCGTTTTCTTACACCGCGAACCGCTCTACACTTCGCTCGAAAACGCTATAGAGCATGATGTCACCGCCAGCGGCGGCGTAGTCAAGGATCCAGCGTATTGGCGCTCCAGCCTTTCCACGCGCTGGAGCACTGGACGTTCGGTGCGGGCTAAACCGGTTCGCGGGTCAGGATCAACGAGGCATTTTGACCACCGAAGCCGAACGAATTCGACATCACGGCGGTGACGCGCGCGTCGCGGGGCTTGTTGGGGACAACGTCGAAGGGAATCGCCGGATCGGGAATGTCGTAATTGATCGTCGGCGGAATCCGCTGGTGTTCCAGCGTTAGCAGCGAGAACACGGCTTCCACGGCACCGGCCGCCGAAAGGGTATGCCCGACCATCGATTTGTTCGATGATACTGGAATCTCTTTGGTGTGCTCCCCGAAAACCGACGAGATGCCCAGATACTCCATCTTGTCGTTCTCCGGCGTTCCGGTGCCATGCGCGTTGATATAGTCGATCTGCTCGGGGACCACGCCGGCGTCGGCGAGGGCCTTGCGAACGCAGCCAATGATCGGCTTGCCATCGGGGCTGGATCGGGTGCGGTGGAAGGAGTCAGCAAGTTCGCCGCAGCCGGCAACGATGCCGAGGATGGCCGCCCCGCGCGCGGTGGCAGCTTCCAGGCTTTCCAGCACCAGCGCGCCGGCACCCTCGGCCATCACGAAGCCGTCGCGGTTCTTCGAGAACGGCCGCGCCGCCGCCTGCGGCGGATCGTTTTGCGTCGACAGGGCGGAAAGCAGGGAGAAGCGCACCAGCGCTTCGGGGTTCACCGACCCGTCGGTGGCGACACAAAGGGCTGCCTCGGCCTCTCCGCGCCTGATCGCTTCGACGCCGAGCTGAATGGCGCTCGCGCCGGAGGCACAGGCGGTGGACAGCGAGATCGGCGAACCCTTGGTGCCGAAGGTCTCGGCCAAACGGTTGGCCACCGAGCCGAACAGGAATCGCCGATGATATTGCGTATAGCGCCCGCCGCCGCTGACCCGTAGCATGGCGTCGTAATTGACTTCCGTGTTTGGGCCGATCGCCCGTCCCAGTTCCTGGCGTTGAGGCCACTCGACCTCGACCGGGGCGACCGCCAGATACAGCGGTCCCGGAAAATCGCCCTTGGCGCCGATGCCGGCCTGGGCGATCGCTTCTTCGGCGACGACCTCGCCGAGCCGCTCGGACAGGTCGGTCGACGAAAACGGCTCGACAGGAATGAAGTCGACCGTGCCGGCCATGGTCGTCTTCAATCCTTCGGTGGGAAAACGCGTGATGGTGCGGATACCGGATTCGCCTGCCGTGAGTTTGCTCCAGTTGTCGGCCTTGCCGGACCCCAGCGAGGTCACAACGCCCATCCCCGTGACGACGACGATCGGCCTTCCCAACTTGTCGCGCGTAGCTGTCATGTTTTCCCCGTCAATCCAGCAGCATTTATGCGATGGCTTCGACCAGTGCCATGCCTTCGCCGCGCCAATGACCCGTTCCGATGACCACAATTTGCGACGGCGGCCCCGACATTTCAACCTCCAGCCCTGTGGGATCGTTGGGTGGAAATATCGCCCCGCGGGAGAGGGAAAGCGCCGCCAGCGCCAAGCCTAAGGGAAATTGCGTCTCCATGGTGTGGCCGAAGAGCGTGCCGGTGGCCCGAACCGGGAAGCTCCGATGACGATCAAGGAAGGCGCGCTCTTCGGACGTGGCCGGTTCAGCCCCCGTCGCACCGGTGAAAATTGCACCTTTGCCCTCGATCGCACCGAGTTCTGACCACAGTTTCTCCAAGGTCGCGGTGATCTCGCCGGAGCGGTGGCGGCGCGCCAAATCGGCTACCACGTTGGTAAGTCGTGCGAATGGCTTTGCACCACGCGCCTGCGCGTGGGCCTTGGCCTCGATAACCAGAAACGCGCCGCCAGATCCGAGCGCAAAACCGGCATTGTCGCCACGCGCCCACACGGGCTCAAACTTGTCCTTCAGATTGAAGTCGCCGAACTCATAGAGCACGAGCAGGTCCTTACGCTCGCCGTTCTGCGAGCCACCGATCAGCGCGATATCGCTTTGGCCCGAGGCGATGCGGGCAAGCGCAATCCGCGCCGCATCCACGCCGGCCGCTTCCTCTCCCATGAAGGTGCGGGACGACCCAGTGACGCCGTGCACAATCGCGATGTTGCCGGCCAGAAGATTGGAAAGCTGCGCCAGGAACAGCGTGGGGCGCAGGTCGTTCATCAGCCGCTCGTTGAGAAAACCGGGAGCCGAATTGCCCTTGGCTTCCAGGTTCAGAATGTTGGAATCGACGGTAAGATCGCGTTCGCCGCCACCGGCGGCAACGATCATGTCCATCCGCGCCAGGATTTCCGGATTGCCTTTGACGCCTGCAGATTCCAGCGCGAGTCCCGCTGCGTAGGTGCCGATCCGTTGCCAGGCTTCCATCTGGCGCTGGTCGCCCTTTTTCGGAATTTGCTTGTCGAGATTGACCGGGGCCCAGGGATGCACGATGTGGGGTGCAAAGGTTTTTTCGTCGACATTGATCCGGCGCTGGTTGAGCGCCTCCCAATGCGCATCGAGGCCTTCGCCAAGCGAGGTGGCAAGACCGATCCCGGTAATCCAGACTTCCGTTGTTCCCGGGTTGGTGGATTTGGTCTCACTCATCGGGTATGGCCTGCCGCGGGAAGCCGACGCGCTCTGCCACGGCGTCCATGAATTTGCGCATCTCCTGATTGGGGAAGGGGATGAGCGTGAAGGTTAGTGTCGAGTTGGCCCGGGGCTTGCCATCAACCCGGATCTTTGCATCCGTCATCGCATAGCCCGAGCCCTCGTGGGCCAGCGCCGCCTCTATGCTGACGAGGTCACCCGGGAAAACTGAACCGCGCACCTTGGCCTCCTTGACAGCCGCAAGGATCGGCATGCGCTCGAACTTTAGCAGGCCAAGCAGCAACCAGCCGGACGCTTGCGCCATCGACTCGATCAGCAGCACGCCCGGCATCAGCGGATAGCCGGGAAAATGTCCTTCGAAGATCGTGCTTTGCTTCGGAACCTGTGCTTCGACGACAATCTTCTTCTCGCCGACATTGAGGTCGACGATTCGGTCGATCAGGTGGAAATATTCGAGTTGCATCGTCGCGCGACTACGCGCTGGCGCCCTTGGCCGCGACCAATTCGTCGATACGGGCGCTGAGGTTTTTCAGGACGAAGTACTGCTCCGTGGTCGCCTTGCCGTCATTGACTTCCTGGGTCCATTTTTCAAGCGGCAACTTGATCCCGAACGCCTTATCGATCGCAAAGGCGATGTCGAGGAAATCGAGGCTGTCGATCCCCAGATCATCGATCGCATGGCTTTCCGGCGTGATCGTGTCGCGCGGTATGTCGCAGGTTTCAGCGATTATCGTTGCCACCTGATCGAATGTTGAAGACATCACTAAGCCTTTGATATATTGGAGATTAATTCGGAGCTGGTGGGAAAGCGCCCGCTGCGCCCCGGAAATGCCTACCCACCGCCTGGAGTCGAGTGCCCGTATATCGGAGCGCCGTCTTTAGTTCAATGGAGACTGGTCGACAGGTATGGCCGTCGATTCGGGCGCAAAAAGAGCCCCTTGGCAGAAAAAACTAAAGCTTGACGCGGAAAGAGCCTTGCCCCGCTGCTGGATGAAATCGCGTCTGACTCGTTGCGCTGCGAGCCGGACTAGTCGCGCTTCAGGTCTGCCCAGGGGTAATCTGGACGCAGTCGTGGCGCCCCATCAGGACGCAATCCTGGGTCCTCCTCAGATGCGCGATGCTCATGGCGAGCCAAATTCCGATCGCCAAAAGGGCCACGGTGAATGCGAAGGCTGCGATGTTGGCCAGCATGCGATGGCGGAAGTCGTCGGGCTCGTCCCGGATACGCTCGTAGCGGGACAGGTCATTCGCCACTTCGAGCTTGCGAACCGTATCGTTCGGATTTCGACGCAAACCCGCCACGGGGACGTGGCCCCGCGGCCGGAATTGGAGCACGCGATGCTCATCGTCTGAGGGGACTGAAATGATGGGTCGCTGGGGTTTCACGGCTGCCAGCTCCAGAAGACTCGGAGTTTTTTTACCACGCGCCTGAGACCTCTCCCAGAGAATGTTGCTCTAGCCAAGCGGCTATCCCTCCAAAGTCTCATGGAACCGGCCGTAATCGATTTTGAGACGTCCATCGTCCATGGCGTTGAGGATATCCGCATAGCGTTGCCCGAAACGGATATCGGTATGATTGTAAGACCTCCGGGCGTGCACGTTTTGCGCCGAAACAACGTCATATCCGGTGACCACAACAACGAGGGAGACGTTGATTGCGGCGAAGTCATCTGCACCGAGCCCGTACAGCGGACTTTGCACGTCAAGCACATGGTAGAGCGTCCAGCTCAGCGCGAGCGCCGGGTGCTCGTTGCGCGCTAGCGGGAGCTCGTAGAACCTGCGTAACGACTGGCCCTCCAAGCTCACCACGTCCCGAAGCAGCCAGAGTTTGGCGGTGGCGTTGGCGATGATGTTGTGCCGCTCGTTGGCCAAGCGGACCATCAGGGTAGGCCGGCCCTCATAGTTTGAAATCACCGGATTGTCGGCGAACAGGAGACGGGCGTGCGGTCGGGAAAAGCGGGCGAAGATCAGCCCCGTCATCAACGACATCGAGAATATTCCGGTGAAGAGTTCGATCGTCGCGACGAAATGGCCGTAATGGGTCTGCGGGTGCATGTCGCCATAGCCGGCAGTCGAAAGCGTCTCGATGCTGAAATAGAGATAGTCGAGATAGTCGTTTCGAGCCACGTTGGAGACCGGTTCGTCGCCCAGCCAATACAACACCGCAAATACCGCGTTGAAGACGAGAAACACCAGCGCCGCGCCGCTGATGAAGGCGGGCCAGGAGGCCGTCATGCACCGATGACTGATGTCCGCCCAGAAGCTGAGGTTGAGACCCTCGGCCACGATTTCACGATCGCCAAACCGGACGACGCGGCCTTTCGACAAGCGTTCGTTCAAGTTTTTGAACATCTCTTTTGGTTTTTCCTGATCAGGCAAGGGCGGACGCAAAACCCCGTCCGCCTTTGCTGATCACGCTAGTGCCCACTTTTCCGAAGTTCGCGATACATCGCAGCACCCACCTTCACGACCTTCGGAAAGCAATGGGCACCAGTAAACTTATTGATTCTAGTGCCGCTTTTCTATTTGAAGTTCCTGGGTGGAATACGCCGCTCATGGTGCAGGAACTTCAAATAGGCGGGCACTAGGCGCAGGCGATTGATCGCCGGGCACATCATGCCATAATCGCAAGGATTGCAGCGGCAATTTTGACAATCCGACAGGGGATTTCAAGTCATGGCAAACCTGCGCGAACCGATAGTTCAGCCGACTCCGATTGCAGCGCTCCGCCCCACCCAAATGACCGTTGGAATGCGGGAGGTGAAAGAGAAGCGGAAGCGGTGGCGCGAGCATAAATCGAAGAAGAAGCAGGCCGAACTGCTCGGCAAGCATATGATCCCGGTCGTTCACGGTCCGGACGATCGTTTCTACGTCATAGATCATCACCATCTTGCGCGCGCCCTTCATGACGAGGGCGTGAAGGATGTTCTCGTCAGCGTCATCGCCGACCTCACCATGGTGGATCGCGAAGCCTTCTGGGTAGTGCTCGACGGCCACAAATGGGTTTACCCTTACGACGCCCACGGCGAACGCAGGCACTATCGTGACATTCCGAAATCGATTGTCGATCTCAAGGACGATCCGTTCCGCAGCCTTGCGGGCGAATTGCGCCGTGCCGGCGGCTTTGCAAAGGACGCCACGCCGTTCAGCGAGTTCCTTTGGGCGGATTACCTGCGAAGGAGGGTGTCACGCAAGAGTGTGGACCAGGATTTTGAGAAGGCCATGGAGCGAGCGCTCGCTTTGGCCAAGGACAAGGCTGCGATCTACCTGCCAGGCTGGTGCGGCCCCGCGTCGGACTAGCGCTTTCGCTCTGGCGGGAAGGGCAGCCTGAACCGCGATCGAAGACATTGAAGCGTCGCGCGTGCCGTCTATTTCGGCAGACGCCCCATCAGGTAGAACTCATCATTCGGCCGCATGGCCGTGACATTGGCCATCCGGTTCGACAGCGCGAAAAAGGCGGAGATCGCGGCGATATCCCAGATGTCGCCTTCGTTGAAACCATGCGCCCCCAGTTGTTCGAAATCCGCATCCGAAACCAGCTCTGCCTGCCGGCTCACTTTCATGGCGAAGTCGAGCATGGCGCGCTGGCGCGGGCTGATATCGGCCTTGCGATAATTGACCGCGACCTGGTCGGCGATCTGCGGATTCTTGGCGCGAATTCTCAAGATCGCGCCGTGCGCGATCACGCAATAATGGCACTGGTTGGCGCTCGACGTTGCCACCACGATCATCTCGCGTTCAGCCTTGGAAAGGCCGCTGTCCCTTTCCATCAACGCGTCGTGGTAGGCAAAGAAGGCGCGAAATTCGTCCGGCCTGTAAGCGAGCGCGAGAAAGAC
>Ga0163163_10000987_pt1 | contig 24066 bp, 21 predicted proteins | sample S65metaG_FD_119766 | JGI IMG/M metagenome (GOLD analysis project Ga0163163, IMG submission 119766) | Switchgrass rhizosphere microbial communities from Kellogg Biological Station, Michigan, USA - S6-5 metaG | ecosystem: Host-associated > Plants > Roots > Rhizosphere > Soil | place: USA...
CCGGACCAATCGAGACCCCCGCCTTAGAGACAACGACGGGCCTTACCCCCGAGCAAGCCGAGCAAGCGGCCGCCCAGTTTGCTTCACAGATCCCAATGGGTCGCAGGGGCAAGCCAGAGGAAATCGCGGCTGCCGTCACGTTCCTCGCGTCCGATGAAAGTTCCTTCATCACCGGCGTCGACCTCGCCGTCGATGGCGGCATGGCGCAGGTCTGACCACGGCGCACTCCCGTGACTGGCCTCCAGCCCGGCCAGGCGCGGGAGCACGCTTCTCAAACTTTAGTTCTCATACAGAATCGGAGAGACATCATGAGCTATGCAATTATCGGCTTCGGCAAGATCGGTCACGCTCTTGCCAGGGCGTTCGCTCGTAACGGCATCGAAGTATCCGTTGCAACGACGCGCGACCCGGAAAGCTTCGCGTCGGATGCGGCCGCGATCGGCCCCACGATCATTCCCAAAACACTGGCGGAAGCAGTCAAGGCGGACATTCTCTTCCTGGCTGTCCGTTTCGATTCGCACAAGCAGGTCGCGAAGGCGTTGTCGAGCTGGAAGGGAAAGACGATCGTCGACGTGACCAACGCCTACGGCGTGCCCCCTGAACAACTCGGAGGACAGCCTTCTTCTGCCAGGATCGTCGCGGAGGCTTTCACTGGGGGACGACTGGTCAAGGGCTTCAACCACTTGGGCGCTGCCGTCCTTGAACAAGATCCGGCCGTGCATGGTGGCCGGCGCGTCGTGTTCCTCGCGAGCGACGATGACGGCGCGGCAACGGAGATTGGAGCGCTTGCGGAAAAGCTCGGATTCTCGCCGATCCAACTTGGCGGACTTTCGGAAGGTGGACTACTTGTGCAGGCGCGCGGAAATACCTGGGGTCGGCTGATCTTCAAGGACTTGGTCAAGTTCGACTGATGATTCGTGATCGCAGACGAAAAGGACTCAGTACCCTTTCCTTCGGTAAGCGCCTCGCTCGTTTGGTCGTTCGATCTCGGGCAGACTGGTGAGCCAGAACACAGAGCGTCCCGCGCCTGGCGCACGGGCGAGCTCTAGTAAATCACCGTAAGTGATCGAGCGACCTTAGAGGGTCTGACACAATCTGGGTTTTCGTCGCGCCGCGCGTGTTGGCAAACGATTGGAACGACAGGACATGACGAATCGGATATGCGTCAAGGAGCGTTTTGCGCTATCCTGTTCCAGACCGCTCGCAAGTGATTGATTCTAAAAGGAGAGATGTCCGAGTGGTTGAAGGAGCACGCTTGGAAAGCGTGTGTAGGGGAAACCCTACCGAGGGTTCGAATCCCTCTCTCTCCGCCAATCTTCGATTCCCGCAGATTTCCTTAGCATTTCCGCAGTTTTTGACGCCAAAACGCCGGAAGTGACATTTTCGAGTGTCATTTTGTTTTTCGAGGAGCGATTCTCCGAAGGTCATCTTCGTCATGCTCCTTCGGCTACCCGGTGGGTTACCCTGAACCTTACGGCCCTCGCGGCGCGCTGAACTGAGGATAACGACAACAAAGGCCGGCCGAATAGCCGGCCTTTTGCTTGTACGCGCGACCTCGAGTGCGTCCCTACGGTACCGCTTCAGGCAGGATCGAGGGGCGTGCCGCCTCGCCTCCGCTAGTTCAAACCGGCCTCACTCAATCGCACCCTACCGCCGTTGGCTTCGATCGCCGATGTGACAATCCTCCTGATTTCAGCAAGGAACGTCACTGAGGGCGAGGTCATCACCGCATCGGGTAGCGGCGCTGCTGAATCGTAGATCCCATGAATGGCTATGGCGCGGCGGCGCGTAGAGCCAGGCCCGCGATATTCGTCGTAGGCAACGCGCCATTCGACGAGATGGGTAGCAACAAGACGCCGGACCGCCAGGTCGTGCAGAGCGATATCTACCATCTGGCGAATGTGCGCGATAGAAGCCTGTTCTTCTCGCTCGTCGGCTGGCTGCCGCGTCCAGCTGATCGGGCTGTTCAGAAAACGCGAAATCGTTTCCCTTAGTTGCGTCACGAGGTCGGCGACAGGCCGGAGCGTGTCGTATTCGTCGTCAAGTTCACCCGCGATGCGGCGATTCAGCGCCTTCACGCGTGCCCACGGCTCTTTGCTGAAGCCCTCGTAGGTGCCCATCCCGAGTCGGGCCAGCCACGGACCCTGGAATTTTTCGACGGCCTCTTGCACGGCAAACCCAATTCCAGTCGGATCGTAGATGGGGCGCGCATCGGCGGCAGGAGCCGGCAGGATCGCCGCCTCGAAGAACCGATTAAGTTCCGTCAGCTGGCCCTTCATGTAACCCGCGGCCTTTGACGGCAACTTGGCAAGCTGCCGATCAACGCCGCCAAGCATGAAGCACCGCGAGTCCAGTCCGTGTTCGATCGCATTTACAACCGATACGCCGAGAACGTCGCGAAGGCTGGAAAGCGCGTTCAAGACGGAGGCCATCACATGGGCCCGCTTCTCTGGAAACGTCGGGAGATTCTGGCCCTTGATCTGGTCGAAGTGCGTGAACGCGATCGCCAATTTGTCATGGTGGCCACTGGACGACACAGCGCGCAGCACTGACAGCGGGGCGGCCTGCATTGGCTGTTGCGCATTGTCGACTAGGAGGATCACATCGACCTGACTAAATCGCCGCGTCACTCGCGTCGAAACGCTGGCCGACGAATCCGGTGTGTGGCCCAGGCCCTGGCCGTCGATGAAGGCGACCTTGGGCTGCCCGTCGATAAAGTCGGGAAACAGCGGCCCGCGGACGCGGATGCCGTCGACCAAAGGCGTCAGAAGCCGGCCAAATTGCGGCCAATAGTTGCTGGAGAACGACCGGATATGGCGGATAAATTCACCGCGGTCTTCGGACTTGAACGTCCAGAGATCAGGCCACCCCGAGCGGCGACGTGAAAGTGTCCTCGCATCGACAAAGTCGAAACGCAGGCGGACGTCCTCGAGAATGTCCTGCACCAGTTCATGGAAGCCCTCTTCCTGCGTCAGACGTCCCTCGAAATTTTCTTCGATCAGCTCCTGCGCTGCCTGACGATCAGGACCTGAGACCTTCAGGTCGACTCCCAATTCATCGGTCAGACTCGCGACGACAGACTTCTCCAGCTGCTCGATTCGGTTAATGTATGTTTCAAGCGCCGCCCTATTTGCCGCACGCTCCTGCTCCGTCAGCGTGCCCTCGTCCTCGTACGTCTGAGGCTCGGCCGCATCGTCGAATGACATTTCATCCTGGGCGTCGCCAAGGTCGCCCTTTCGCCAGCCACCCAGGAGATAGCTAAGCCTGAACTTCTGATCCCGATGGTTCAGAAATCGATCAGCGACCTTGTCGGCCGGGGCTTTTTCGAAAATGGCAAGCGCGGCGTCAATCACACACTCTTCGATATTCGCCTGCGTCTGAAACTCTGAAAAGAACGTGACGGCTGCCTCGAAGCCGCCGTCGGCCTGGATGACTTCAATGTCCGCGACCGTGGTCTTGGCCGGAGCGGTCGAAGGAAACCGGTCGCCATCCGGATCAGAACCAATCAACTGGCGCAGGAGGGAAGTCTTTCCGGCGCCGGTTGTGCCGACGAACAGCACACGCGAGTACCCGTCGTCTTGCGCGTTCGGCAGACGGATCTGAGATTCCCTCAGACTTTCGGGATCGTCCCGTCCCGCCTGGATCTCGTCGTAAAACGCTTCCGTAACCGGTTTCGAGAAACGAAGCTCCGCTTCCTTCCTCTTCGACGCGTGCCACCACGACTGGTCACCCAGAATGACGTTCATCTCCGCAACCATTGCGTCCGCTTCCGCCTCGTTAGCCGTTCCCAGGCCGCGCCGCATTTTCAAGCCGGCACGCCCGCGGACATCATTGCGAAGGGGGTGACGAAACCCGATCGACCAACCTGGGCGGTTCGACCGTGTTTTCCCGGCCGTGTATGTTTCTCTGGTCACTTTGTCCTCCAGCGAATTGTTGTTCCGCGTTGTTCTGCTGATACTACAGAAGCCAAGCGACGTCGTCAAATGCTCTCGGTACAACGCGGAACAACGCAATAATAAGGACCGGAAGTGCCATGCCTCTTCAATAAACCGTTGACAACGGCCTCGAGGGTAGTACACTATGGTTTCATCAGTTCCGTATAGTATCTATTGGTATCTATGGTACTGACAAAGAGGGTTGAATGATGAGAGGCAACTCGACCGGACCGAACTCTCAGGGGACGACGGCAACCGGCCAGACCCTCACCATCGGGGGCCAAACCATCGATGCCGAGTTTCGGCTCGTCCCGCTCAATGACGTGCAGCTCGACCTAAGCAACCCCCGGATTCAGTACCTCTTGAAACAGAGTCTCAAGAGCGGGAAGCCTACACAAGAGGAGCTCTCCAAACTCATTCATGACAATGTCCCAGGTGCCCCGGCACTGTTCGCGTCAATCCGCGACAACCAGGGGTTGTTGGAGCCGATCCATGTTCGGCCTGACGGCCGCGTGATCGAAGGCAACTGTAGAGTAGCGGCGTATATGCGGCTGCTGGCGATCGACCGGAAGCGCGGCGCGCAGAATAGCGAGTGGTCGGCGATCCCTGCATTCGTAATTCCACACATCTCGGAGCAGCAGGTGGCTGCTTTCCAGGGTCGCGTTCACGTTGCGGGAAAGAATCCATGGCGTGCCTATGAAAAGGCCGGCCATGTTTACGCCATGCACAAGACGCACGGCATGGACACGAAGGCCATCGGTCAGATGCTCAGCATGACCGAGAGCGAGGTGCTTCGAGACATTCGCACGTACGAAACGATGACCGAGAAGCTGTTTCCGAAGATGAAAGGGATGGCCGCCCTCGAGAAGTGGAGCTTCTTCGCTGAATTCTACAAACGAAAAGGCCTTGAGCAGTATCGGACGAAGCCAGCGAACGTCGATCAATTCGTATCGCTCGTTCGTACTGGAAAACTCAAGCGCGGTGCCGACGTCCGGAAGCTCGAAAAGATCCTAAAGAACAAACGCGCCGTGAAGGAGCTAAAGACGAAGGGGGTCGACAGCGCCATGAGCATGCTTGGCCAAGCCGACCCGACAGCCGATTCCAAGACATTTCGTCACCTGGAAAGGACCGTGAAGTTGCTCCAGCGTTTTCCAACGAAGGATCTCGTTCGACTGCGCGACCCCGAGCCTCAGCGAATCCTACAGGAGCTGCTGACGGCTGCCAGGACAGTGGCCAAGACCGCTGGACTCAAGTTCCCCTAAGGTGAAATATGACCAAAGCTGCCGTTGCCGCACCACTCGTCGTCGATGAGATTACTCTCGACGGCAAACGGGTTCAGGTTCAAAGTGTCGATCTGCCCCTTGAGCGGGTCAAACTTGATCCCCGTAATCCTCGAATCGCCAACACTGTCGCGCTGTCGCTGAGCGAGGAGGGCGAGGCTCTCCAGAAGAAGCTCGAATCCCTTCTCTGGGAGGACGGCGACGTCCGGGATCTGTATAGACAGGTCCTGATTAACAAGGGATTAGTCGAACGGATCATCGTTCGGCAAGATGGAAGCGTCGTGGAGGGCAATTGCCGCACAGTTGTTTATCGAAAACTTCGCGAGAAACATCCGGCAGACCCGACGTGGCGTCAGATCCCGGCACGATTGCTGCCGGTCGATATTGGAGCTAGGGATGTTGCGATTCTTCTTGGCGAAATGCACGTCGCTGGCAAGAACACCTGGACGCCATTTGAAAAGGCGGGTCACGTTTACAGAATGCACGAAGAATTCGCCTTAACGCAGGACGAGATTGCCCAGCGGCTTCGGATGTCGAAATCCAAGGTCAACCAACTGATACGGGCGTTCGACGTAATGAAGAACAAGTACCTTCCGAAGTACCCAGGGTCGGCGAGTAGTCGCAAGTTCAGCTACTTTGAAGAGCTCTACAAGAAGCCGCAACTTCGGGAATGGGTCGCGAATGTACCAAGCGGTGAAGATATGTTCGTCGACTGGGTTGGGACAGATAAAATTGATCAAGGACTTCATGTTCGAGAGTTGCCGGCTATTCTGAAAGATGAGGATGCTGTCAAAGCGCTGACGGAAGACGGCTTTGCCGCCGCACAGCGAGTGCTCGAGGAAGATAATCCCGCCCTCACCTCGAAATTGTTCCGACGGATGGTGGAGATGGCGGAGGCGTTGAAGAAGGCACAGCTGGATGACATTCAGCGAGTACGGAAGGGGGGGAATTCGAAGGCTCGTCGAATTGTTCAGGACCTTTCGGAATCACTCAGTCACTTCGTCGAGCTTTGCGGGATCAAGCCATAGGAGAGCCGATGCCTACCTACATGCGAAATGTTCAAGGCTACCCAGTCGAGCTCTCGCTGGTCGAAATCGATCCACAAAGCGTCAAGCTCGATCCCACAAACCCGCGCGTCGGCTTTTCAATGCGTCAGCTGCCAGAAGGTGAGCGGAACGAGGCCGCCTGTACGTTGTTGCTGACCAGTCAGGAGGAAACGGAGGCGCTTCGTCGATCGATCATCCTTTCGAATGGTGTTCAGGAGCCAATCTACGTTCGGGCCGACGGTCGCGTCGCCGAAGGGAACAGACGGGTCGTTGCGCTCCGCGCTGCGCAGGAAGAGTTTCCCAATGACTCACGGTGGTCCCGGCTGCCGGCTTGGTTGATTCCTGAGGAGACACCAGAGCACGTCGTCCAGGACCTCCTGAATGAAATTCACCTCGGCTCCGTGAGAGGTTGGGCGCCATACGAGCGCGCGCTGCAGATGCGGGGGCTCATCGAAGGTGGATTGATAGAAGACGAGGTGGCCGAACGGTACCGCATGACGTCCCGCGAGGTTCGTCAGCAGCTGGCAGCGATCGAATTAATGGATCGTCTCTATTTCCCTATCACGGCGGACAGCACCGATCCCGAGCACCGGGCGAAGTTTTCATATTTTCTGGAGTTCTGCAAGAACGGGCGCATCCAGGTGCACTGCAATCGGAACACCGAATTGCCCGCGCAATTTGCGCGATGGGTTCGAGACGGCCGCATAGATACGGGCGCACGCGTTCGTCGTCTGCCAAAGATTCTAGACTCGAAAGAGGCAACCCGCCTTCTCGATGTGATTGGCTTCGACGCGGCCGACGAATACCTCGCGAAGCAACATCCAGAAGAACAAGAGCTCTACGCACTCGTCGAGCGAACGCGAGGGCGCATGGCGCTGGTCACAGTGGCGGAACTTGTCGAGATGAGTGCAAGCGTACCGCGCCAGGAGATCCTGAAGGCATTGCAGCGGGAGTTGTCCCATGTCCTCGAAGCGATGGAACGAGTTCAGGGGTCGTAAACCATGCCTTCCACCTTGCACCAAACCTTGCTCCTGTGGATTGTCCGAAAGATGACTGCGGACGGCTTCCTCGTAACGGGCAGTGACGGTCGGATTCCGCAGGATGGCCTTTACAGCCTGCTACCCACGCCTCCTGAAATCGCAGGGGTGCGACCGGACGCCTGGGGTGTCGCACGCACGGGGGAAGTCGCGTTCGGCGAAGCCAAGACACTGGCGGACATTACCTCATCGCATACTCGAAGACAGCTCCGAGCCATCGGCCGCGTTCTCCAATGGGACGCTGCCAAGGGTTGTCGATTGTATTTGGCCGTTCCGCGATCAGCAGTTGACGTTCTTGATCGCGCGCTTGGGGAAGTTGGGCTGCTTGGTGCACGGCAGGTCGTGCGCCTGCATATTCCAGACTGTTTTCTGACGGAGATTCGCGATGAGTGCGCCTAAGACAGCTCCGGCGGCCCTTCCTCACCAAGACGAGGGCACCCGCTTCTTGCGCGATCGAGAGTCCGCGGCTCTATTCGACGAACAGGGTCTTGGAAAAAGCAAACAGCTCATCGATGCCATTGCCCAAAATATCCGAGACGGGGTACTTGATGGCGCGCTCATCGTCTGCCCCAACACAGTCAAAACCACTTGGGGCGAGGAGATCGAGCAGCATTCGGCCTTGAAATATGCCGTCTTCGGGTCGGGACGAAAGTCACGGCGCGTGGCCTTTCGGAGTCTGACGGCCGCGTTCTACGTCATCAACTATGAGGCGATCTCAGCCGAGCTACCATCGCTGCGGGCTCTACTCAGATTCAAGAGGATCGCCTTCGTCCTCGATGAGAGCCATCGAATAAAGACGCCGGCGGCCCGCGTCACCCGCGCGATACATTCACTTCGCAAGGACGCCGCGCGCCGTTACATCATGACAGGCACGCCGGTTGCCAACAAACCTGACGACCTTTGGGCACAGGTGTTTTTTCTTGATGATGGCCTCGCGCTCGGTACAAGTTTCAAGGCGTTTCGAGAAAAATATTGCACGGCGGAAGGGGGATACACCCGCGTCGATGAACTCCGAGAGCGGTTGGCCTCTGTGTGTCTTCGAAGGGAGAAGGCGGGCACGATCGAATTGCCCTCGAAGACCTTCACGCACGTTGCGGTCAACCTTGCCGGACGGCAGCTGCACATGTACGACGAGCTCCGCCAGAATCTGGAACTCTGGATCAAAGATTTGTCAGGAACGGAGGTCCTTGCTCAGGCCGAAAACATCCTGACCCGCTTGATTCGATTGGCGCAGCTCGCTTCGAACCCAAACCTGCTCGATTCTGCATATCTCGAGACGCCGGCGAAGTTTGCCGTTCTCGATCAATTGCTCCGTAACTACCTAGCTGACCCGACCGCCAAGGTAATCATTTGGACATCCTTTGTCGGCAACATCCGTTCGCTGCTGAGACGGTTTGAGATATACCGACCAGTGGCTCTCTGCGGGGAGATGGATTCCCGTTCACGAAACGCCTCGATATCGGCCTTCAAAAAGAGCGCCGCGGTCCGTCTGCTGATTGCCAATCCGGCTGCCGCGCGTGAGGGGCTCACGCTCACGCAGGCGAGTACGGCGATTTATCTAGACCGGACTTTTAATCTCGTCGACTTCCTGCAGTCCCAAGACCGAATCCATCGGTTGTCGCAGAAAAACCCCTGCGAAATCGTTATTCTGACGGCTGAGAATACGATCGATGAGTTCATCGAGTTTACGCTCGCCCAGAAGCATCGACTCGCACGATACACGCAACGGGACATCGACGAGATCGCGCCCCAGGATCTTCAGCTGAGTAAACCTGACCTGCTGCGAGCGCTGTTGGGGCCTGTTAGATCAGCTGACTGACACGGTTAACCAATTGCGTCAGGAGGACCAGCGAGCTGCGTCAAGCACGCCCTACATGCCCTCCCGCGATCAAGAAGGTATTCATATGGGACGATCCGAACGTTTGGGAATCGATTCTTGACCGGTCTCCATTCGTAGGTCCGCGGTCCACTACCCATAACCAGAACAAGCGCTGGTTCATATCCATGCAGACCGAACCGGGAGGTAAAGCGTCTTCTGTTATCCGAATAACCGAAATAATCTCGATATTCGAGAAGCTGTCCAATTCCCCTGGCAGCGGCTGCCGACGGCCTGGTCTGGTTGCCTGTCGTGGCCTTTGTTAGTGGGGCTCTCGGCAACTTCAATTCGATAATGTCCCACACGTCCGAATCTTCAACCCTCGCCATGAAGTCGGGAATCAACGTGTTACACTCACGGTCGATCAAAAACACGTGCGGCCGAATCTCCGTGTAACTGTCGTCTAGCCCCAACAACATATCTGGATTCTGCTCGAAGAAGTCCTGAAGGTCGGCTTCCTTCGTGCCACGGCTGTTCAATAGACTCTCAAGTGCGGAGAGCGTGGACAGAGGTACTCGAGGATCAGTCGCGCTGTGCGAACAGATGGTCGTCGCAAGGCCAGATCCGGCTTCGCCAATAGTTGCCTTCCTGGAATCGGAGGCGAAGAACAATCCGTGAGTTCCAGTCGGCACGACGCACATGCGTCCTTCGCGTGCGATGAGGCTATAACTGCTCGGAGCATTCAGATATCGGATCAACTCGTCTCGAACCACCGCGGATTTATGGCCGGCTATGGACAGAGGAGTTGCTGACCCAAAAGTAAACGACGGCCCGAAGGTGCGCCCGAGTTCATCTTTGAAAATCAGCTCCGCATCTTGGTATGCGTCGGTGAGAGGCGAATCGCCATACTCGTCCGCAACAACATACGGATCGATGATATTCGTTACCAAGTGGTACGTGAACGTCAGAGGTATCCAATCGTGCCAGAAATTATCGACGCTTTCCCCACTGAAAGGGGCCACTTGCAAATGTCGCAGGTCCGTCAGCGCCTGTCTTAGTTCCTTCTGACAGAATGACCGAATGACGTCAGCGTCGCACATCGAGTACGGCACGTATGCGAGGTTAAAGAACCAGCCGGTCCTGCTCATCGCGCCGGACTTCACGTACCTAGCGAACACGAAACTGTTCGGCGTATTCAACGTCCTTGAATAACCGGGATCCGTGTGATTGTCGATTAAATGTCTGAACAGGCGACGAAACTTGTTCTCGTCCAACTGGCTAAGCAGATCGACGAGTACGTCGTGTGTCGTCGCCATCGCCTACCGCTGAGGTCGCGCGCGCATGCATCGCGTGCACATAGTGAATCCGGGTCCAGGCCGCTACATGTCGAATAATGAAACGAGGCGAGGGGCCGGTTGCCGTGGGTCGTACACGCAGCATGGCTCGTCGACTAGACTGTGCGGCGAGCCTAGTGCGACTGAACAGCTCGGATCGGTATCCTTACTGAAGATGAGAATCATTGTGCTCATGACGCGCTTATACACGGCGTGATGAAACAGCTTCGCAACAAGCCCATGTTCGATTAGATGTTGGCGCAGCAAGAGTCGAAGAGCGACTGATCGGAACGCGACACCGGACGTTGTCTTAAGTAATTGGATGTCGTCTGTTGGTAGAAGTTTGCTCAGCACCTCAACGTACTTGGCCTCACCCTTGTCTCTCGGCATATACGTCCAAGCAAGAACGAACGCCTTTTTCGAGAACCTCGCGTGCTTGGCAAAATAGCTGCGTAAGCCGGCAATTTCCGCTGCAAACGGATCATGTCTTGTGAGCCCGCCTCCATAGAAGTCTAAGAACGTGACATCCGCCACCAGCTCTTCTCGTGAGTACTCCTTGAGTAGGTAGTCCCACATATCCATGACAACGAAGCGGCGCTGCTTCAGCGGTAGCGTGGCGATGCTTCGTCTAGTCTCCTCAAGCGTGGTTTCCTTCATCGCGACGCAAATTGCGTTCTTGAGGAGATTCTTGAGTATCAGGATATCGAGGGCTTCCTCAGCGGGCATGCCGAGATAGGTCAGTCCCTGTCGTTGCAGCCGCGTGGCAGCCTCGAGGATTAGGCGACGAATCGCCTGTTTTGCAGCGCTCTCCTGGAATCGAGCCATTGCCGGTCAGGAGGTTAGAGGTTGACCACGAGTTCAGAGATCAATTTGAAAACTTCCTGCACTTGCTGTCGCGTTAGGCCAATTTCTTCCAGCCGGGGCGCAGCCGAGCCAAGCCGCGCTTGAAACTCCTCAAGGTTGACCACGTGGGCGCCTTTCTGTGGCGGCGCGACCGGTGACGCTGTTTTCCTCGCGGGTGCCTTGGATGGAGAAGAGCCGAATTCGCGAAGGAGGCCCTTTGCCTTGAACAGCCTCCGTGCATCCTTAACTATTTTGCCGAGGTCGATGTCTCGAGCTGCCTTCCTGAGGCGCTCCTCGGCAACATTCTTAGGTTTCTTCGTGGAGCTCGCCGTCTCAATCGCTTGGACCGCTTTTGCAATGTCTGCTTCGGCGAGCGCTCTCTCGGAACGCGACACACTCCCGCTTACGCGAGAGGCCGCATCCACTCCTTTCTTGATTCGTCGCCTCAGGCTCACACGAACAGACTTCTCCTCAGCAGTGTCCTCGAGTCGGCCGTAGAACGCTTGGAGCTCATGGATGAAGGCATCGCGGGCGGTCCCTGCCCTCAGTTCTTGGCCACTGGCGTTCGGTAGAACGTCGGGAAGAACGATATGGATCTCGCCGATGAACCAATTGAGAAGGCCGGCACGAACGACGCCATCGCTGAACAGATTCTTCGCCCCGATTGGAACGTTCAACCGAACTAACTGAATGCCTGGACCATTCAGTGCGTGTTTCGGCTCGTCGATTTTGGAGACTTCGCCGGTTGTATCTGGATTCTCTGCATACCAGACATAGGCGGCGAGCTTGCCGCCAATCTTCAGCTGCTCACAGGATATCTGTGTCAGGTCTGAAGGAAGCTGGCGCTCGATTTCCTCGCCATCCAGGATCAGCGCCGTTGGGACGTAGCCAGTCTGCGAATAGATCTTCTGAACGTCTTTGTGGGCACCGCCTCGCGCCGAGAACGGTACAGGACAGCACTGGACAAGGAGCGATCTGAGCTCTTCGTTCGTTGGCTCAGTGTAAGCGTAAAGACGGTTCAGCTCATGCCCGTTAACTTGTTCGGGCGGACCATCGCATACGATTTCGACTACCGTGTCGTGCCGCGCTTTATCTCCAGGCGTGTCATCTTCCTCGAACCAAATGCAGCGAGGGTCGTTCAAGATATCGTCGAGAGTGGTCTTCGGACGCATCTTTAGGTAAGTCCGACGGACATCGATCGTGAGTCGGTACCGCTTTCCAACGTCCTTCTTTGTCGACGTGATAACAATTCGCGAGCCCGCCCCGAGTGTGGACCACGATCCCAATCCGCGAAATCCCGTAGCGTGGTCAAGTTCTGTTGGTTTGCGCGTGATGCTGATCTGCACGTTCGCCTTGAGGTCGTCGAGATCTTGACCGATGCCAGTGTCGGCGATCGTCAGTCTGCCAACTTTTGTCTTGGCATCACGCTCGCGCGAGACAATGATCCGTCTGAAAGCGCCGTTGGCATCCAGATCGTCATCCGTGAGCAGCAGGTACGAGTCGTAAGCGTTTTTTACGAGCTCTCGCAATATCGAACCAGGGCCCGAATAGATGTCGCTAGAAATCTGATCGATAACGCTCGCGCCGACATCTTTGAGTGTAAAACCGACCGCTTTTTTCTTTAGGGCCATACAGATAGTCACTCAGAGAGATGAGAACGACTCCGGATGTGAAACGTGGCGGTTTGCGGCTTGGCAAGCATGTCCGTCGAAAGACATTACGACGCTTTTCGAGCTTCTGCGCTCGCGCGAGAAAGGCCCTCGGCGATCCATCTGTTCAAGCTCGATGTGCGATCGTCGATGACCCCCTGAGCCTCTGCACGTCTAAAACTTTCCCAAAGGTCGCGGTCTAGTCGGATCGTGACAGAGAGCCGGTCACAGACTCGGCTTCCCTTAGGTCGTCCAACCTTGCGAGTTGGCATATTGCGCCAGGCTTTGCGTGCCGCCAGACTGAAGTTCGTCAGATCTTCCGGTCGAGCAGTCAAAATCCTGTCGGATTCGGCGATTCGGACAGCGATCCGCGAGCCCTCAATACCACTCACGATCCCGCGAGCCCCGTCGGGCCGCTTTAGCCTGACCTTGTCGCCGATGCGGACTTGGAGAATTTCCACCTCAACAGGTTACAGATGGCTCTAAAATAATGCAATAATAAAATTAAGCCAGTCCTCAGGAATCTGATGTCTCAAAACTCGACGATTGAATGGACGGACGCGACGTGGAACCCAGTTCGAGGCTGTACCAAGGTGAGCCCTGGATGCGCCCATTGCTATGCGGAGACATTCGCTGAGCGCTTTCGCGGAGTGCCTGGGCATCCATATGAGCGCGGCTTCGATCTCCGCCTTGTGCCAGAAAAGCTCTTCGAGCCGCTTCGCTGGTCATTGCCAAAAATGGTGTTCGTGAATTCCATGAGTGACCTGTTTCACGAAGCTGTTCCCGATGAATACATCCAGGCCGTCGCTACTGTGATGTGTGAATCTCCTTGGCACATCTATCAAGTGTTGACGAAGCGATCCCAACGGCTTAACGAAGTGTTCTCAGAACACTTGGTAGGCGTCGGCGACAAGGCCAACATCTGGTGGGGAGTGAGCGTCGAGAACCGAAAGCATGGACTCGCAAGAATCGCCGACCTTCAGCGCACGCCGGCGGCCGTTCGATTCTTATCCGTGGAACCCTTACTTGAAGACTTGGGTGAAGTGAATCTTCAGGGGATCGATTGGGTCATTGTGGGTGGGGAGAGCGGTCCCGGCTCTAGGGCGATGGAAAGCAGTTGGGTCTTGTCGCTGCTCAAGCAATGCCAAGAAGCGGAAGTCCCTTTCTTTTTCAAACAGTGGGGTGGTGTCAGAAAGAAGCGAAACGGGCGACTGCTCAATGACAGGACTTACGATGAGTTTCCGGCAATTACGCGCGCCGGCATCCCGTCTCGCGTAGAGCGTGACCAATTATCTGACCGCCTTGCGGCGCAGCTGGCATCGACGCGGCACGCCGTCAATCTGCGATGATGTAGACACGAGCCTTCGCCGCCGACGAAGCGCGAAAAGTGGCACCGTCAACCCTTGTCGAGATCTTCCTTCATGCGTTTGATGGCATCGCGCACTTCCTCCGCTGCCTTCTTCTTTTCTTGGTGGTCCAAGAATTCAGCCTTCGCTGCGTCCATGTCAGCCGGCTCAATGTCGACACCGCCGTGGAGCACTCTCAGGCGCTGATTTCGTTTGATCGACGTATCTCGGAATGACCCAGCGACAAACGCACGGTTGCGGTAGGCTGGCCCGTTGGAGAGTCTTAGCGCGTAACGCGACAGCAATTCATGAATAGACCCTGGAAGCCAATCCTCCGCAAGAAATCGTTGCATGCGACTGGCAGTCGTTCCAGGAGCGAAGCTACCATCTTCCTGCCGGATCAAGCCGCCGCCTGGCGAGAAGCGAACGGGATCAGACGGAGGGTGCGCCGCCAAGAAATCCTTCACGCGCTCTTCGAAGGGACGTATTGCATGATCCCAAGTACTCCAAGTCAGAGTACCCATTGAACGCGCGTATTCGTGATGCTCCGGCGCATCCTGCAACTTGCCGGCATCATAGTAGTCGACGGTCGAGACGTTACGTGTATGGCCCATTGCGCACTACCCGATCGCAAGCCGAGCATCGAGCTCGTTCGATTCGTCAGCAATAACAGTCACGGGAGGCGGACACGCCACGTTGTCGTGAGCGGCCAAGACCCGACGTAGCGCGGCGTAAACACCGTTACCCGCATCAAGCTGAAACGTGTGACCTATTGTCTTCGCATTCAGGCGAAACGCGAGCGATTCGAGTGCAATATAGTCGGCGAGCCTTACGCCGGTTTTCTGCGAGTTGTATTTGAGGAACGGGTACAGCTTGCCGTTAAGGTGGTGCAGGTCAAATCCCATCTCGTCGAATAAGTACTGCTCGTATTGTTCAAACATGATCGAGCCTGGCACGGGCGTGAACAACATTGGGACAAGGCCGCCCACCATTTCCGACGCGTAGAACATCGTGTTAACGACATCCCGAAGATTCTCGTCCGGCATGCCGAACAGAATGAATGCGTTAACCTCCATGTCATGAAGCCGGAAGTTGGCTTCCTGACAAATTTTTACGGCCTGCTCAAATAGTTCTGCGTGCGAGTGCCGTCGATTCCACGCCTTCGTGACCTCACGAGACATCGTTTCGAGAGGAAGATAGACGCTCTCGAAGCCACTGGCGCGCATCAGTTTGACAAATGCCAAATCCTGATGGAGTAGTCGCACTTCGACACCCTCTGGAGCATAGAGTTTCAGATGGGGCATCTCGGGGCGATGCTCGACCAATAACTGAAGCAACCGTTCGATATTCGGTTTCTCTAGTAGAAAGTTGTCCTCGTAGAAGGCGATCTCGTGCACGCCATAGGTGTGGTACTTGTGACGGATCTCCTCAAACGTATCGTTCGCCGGCCGTATACGAACCTTGAGACTGCCTTCGTTGTATGCCTTCTGTGCGCAGTAGGAGCAGTCGAACGGGCAGCCTCTACTCGTCGTTAAGATTGCGTACTTCGGAAGTCGTTCCTCGCCTTCGAGCGACCGGGTCATTTCCCGATAGCCTTCAAAATCAAGGGCCGCGTTTGAGGCGCCAGGTATTTCGCCTGTGACAATAACGTCTGCATCTCGGACGACCGTTCCCTCCCGGTTCTGCTGTATCGACAGGTCCCGTCCGCGAACGACGTTGAAGACGTGCCCTCGGGCAGCCAGAGCATGACGAAGGTGATGTGGGGCAAGAGTAGGATAGATTCCGCCGACTCGAATGCGAGCCCTTGGATAGAGGCGCTTCATCATGACCACAGTGTCAATGGTGCTCTCGCACCAGTAGGTCATGATTGAAGTGACCCAGATTTCGTCGGGAACCCACGACTCTTCAGCGAACGCGTCCTCGCGCGCCCGCGCCGCCAGGAACTCCTCGACGCGGTGCAACGGAAGGCCGAACTCAAATTTGTACCGATGGTTCGGCGGAAGCTCGATGGTCGTTCGACCGAATCGGTCCTTGACCATTGCGCGGTAGTCTGCAAGGGTCCACTCGACTGTCGAACACACTTGAACCACTTTTCGAATTTCCTGCTTGACCTCGCCTTTCGCGTCTGGGTAAAGACAGTCGATCAAACGCAGGTCATAGCCGAGTTCTCGTAGCCAAGTCGCCACTTTCAGCAGCCCACTCGGCATGCTCCATTCGGCGTAGTACTGCGTGTCGTAAACGGGCGGTTGAATCAGGAGTGCTTTCATCGGGCCTCGCGCTGTCGTTTCCACGACTCTGCAATCAGTGTGTCTCTAACAAGCGTTGCGACTACGCCCTCATCTAGGAAGTCAAAGGTCGCCCCTTTGACTCGTTTGTTCAGGACGTTCTGCCAACGAACAAGGTTGTCGTAGTCCGCGCGGGACAAAGACGATCCGTTGGCCACGTAAGGGAACCACTGAGGGCTGGATTCGAATGGGGCAGACCACCGCTTCCGTCGTTTCGTTTCACTGATCGCCTCGACTGCCGGCGAGTAGCCGAACGGCTTAAGGATGACTGCTTGGAAAAAGCTGTTGATGGTCAATGTCGATTCAACAAGTGCATCCAGGTTGTCGTCGGGCAATCCCATCGCTACAAATCCTGTCACGTTGCCTCGTTCCAGCCAGGCAGCTTTGGCCTGCCCAGATTTCTTGCGATGGTTTTCCTCACTTAAGAAAGCCAACAGAGCGTCGTACTTGGCGACATCGATCCCCCCGCCGGCTAGTCTCGCGTGCTCGACGAAAAGAGACCGGAAACCCGCTGACTTGAGTTGCTGCAGACTAGCTTGATCTAGAGAAGCGGGCTCAATTCCGGAGATCCCCTCCACGATGAGTTGCTGCGGATGTGACTGTGCGAAGTCAACGACTGAACTCAGTTGGGTGGATTCTGAGCAGACATTGTCGTTAAAGAACGTGACCGTGATGGATGGCGGTCGGGAGTTGCCGCGACGCCGCTCCTGGTCCGTCTTGAGCGCCAGACAATTGTGAAGGTGTTCCCCGACGAGCCCGTCCTCGATATCGAGGGCGAAAAACAACGGCAGTTCGTGGCCAGAATCTCGATAGAGTTGGAAATCTGGACAGTGTCCTGACGTATCGACGGACTCAGTAAAGGCCACGTCTGCGTCAACTTGGGCCTCGGCGTGCGCCGGCTCGAACCTGGGATAGTTACCACTGAGGCAGATTGTCGTTGCGTCACGCTGCGCTCTGCCAAGCTGCGTACACAATTTTATTAGCAGCTTTTCGATGCTGACATGCCAGTACGACGTCAGACTTGAAACGACCACGAAGTCTGGTTTCCAACCCTGTCCATTCATTACGGCCCACGCTCGCTCAAACACATCGAACGGTTGTCCGAAATGCCACAATTGCGCGTCGTCATCGGCGCCGGTCCAAGTCTCCTTGACCTTGTGCTTTGGAACATGCCCCGATTCGTCTGGCAACATGAAGTCGAACAGTCTCACGTCCAGTCCGCGATACGTGGCTTTGAGCCACGTGCTGAGGCGCAGCAGGTCTGTCGGCTGATTCCAGCGGATCCAATGGTACCGGCGCTCCTGCACAGGCGGGTTGATCAAGAGCACGCGGGAGCGTCGGCCGAGATGCTTCTTTAAGTACGCGGACGGTTTGCTAATCAGTTTCGCCAAGATCTATTCCGCCCGAAAGGCGATCATGTTAAGCGCGAGTGTCATCATCGTGTTCGCGTCCTTCGGCGCCGCATAGTGCGCGAGGCGGAGAAGGATGGCCGACTTCAAGAACGTTGCATCATCCATGTGCAATTTCACCGGATGGCCCCAATTCACGTAAATCCGTTTGCCGGCGTTGTCGAATTCGCAAATGGGCTGGTCGGGTTTGCCTTGGCGCAATGAAACCTCGTAGTACTCACCATTGAGGTAAACAGTGGTGCTCCAGGCATCATGTTCGAAGTCGAACCAGACCTTGCGGTTCACGAAGTCAATTTCGGCATCACCATTCGCGACGCCCTTCTTTGTGGCAACCTGGAATCCTGCGATTGTATGGCCAGGCCTGAGTGGCACTTCACGAGCACTGGCTAATCCGTTTGTGACAGTTCGAGTCGAGAAGAACGCCTTCAGTGCATCAGCGCCACGTCCGCGATCGCGACTGTAGAAATTGACGGCGCTGGAGAGATCCGTCAGCGTTCGCCGGCGGCTCTTCGCTTCCATCAACTTCGCGCCGACCTGTGATCTGACGTGGATGCGATCGAGAATGTCTCTGACTGCCGTTCCAACTAGGCCGCCGATCGTTTCTTCGGACCCAAATAGAACACGGCGAAGAATCCGGTAGTGAACGTTCTCCTCGTAAAAACTCTCGCGGCCAGGGTTGATTGCGTCAGCTGCTTCGAGACCCTTCAGAACGAGCAGCTCGCCCGAGATCTGGCTCAGTGCGGCCTTACGAGGGCCAGACAGGATGTGCTCCCAGCCGAGGAATGACGCATCGCCAATGGTAACGTTTCGAACTCTGATCGACAGACCGCGCAACTCCGCAGGGTAGATAACTTCACGGCGCGGTAGCAGGTAGCCGACAACGTGGAGGCCACCTTCGTCGATCTCGACCGGAACGATTGTTTGATTCGGACCAAGGTCGTCCGGCAGGTAGACCGGACGAGCCAGCGGAGTGGCAGGCTCTGACCGCCACTTTACGGACAGCGCGGGCAAGTCTGAGTCAGCTTGCAGCTGTCGCAATCGACGGATCGGCTTCGCTGAGATCTCCTCATCGACGTCGTCGCGAATCGGAGTTGCTCGCGCGAGCCGCCAGAAGAACTGCTCCTTGCCGCTCTTGAAGACTATATTTCGCGCCTTCCCCTTTACACGAGGCGCGCTCAAGTCGCGGACAACGAAGGCCTTGAGGTCGCGTAGCTGGACCCGCGTGTACGCCGGCTGGGTAGCGTCGGTGGCCCGGAATGTCACTGTGCAAAAGTCGTCGAGCAGCCGCAAATCTGCTTGCTTCTCAAGGCTTAGCAAATAGTCGAAATCCATTTGAGCCTCGAGCGTGACGCCGCGGCAATCGACTTCGTAGTGGACCTCGAGAAGCTGTACATGGCGCGCACGCGCGCTGGTCAAACGGATACCGTCCGCCGAAACCGTGTAGTCGGATGAGGGCGTCAGCGTGATCAGCGTGATTGCGGTCTTCCCGGAGACGGCGACCGCGCGTCGAACAGAAACATTCCCTTGGATCAAGTCGGCCGGAAGAAGTGAACCAGCAACCTCTTCGATCGGAATCGTCAGTCTGTTCCTGCGCTGAATCAGTCGCATTCCCCGAAATGGCTTCAGTGAACGCGTCTCGACATGAAGAGCGCCGCAGTATCTGGCGACCGCGAGAAATCCGATGCCCTTGTAGCCGATTCGCGCTCTGCCGCCCGGGCTCTTGCCGCCGTGGAGCCAAGCCGTGCTGCCTCCGAGCCGTGCAAAGCTCTCGTGAAAGGCATACGGCGTCATTCCTAGACCATCATCGAGCACTTCAATCGTAGAGAAATCGTCATGAACGCTGACGGTGATCGTTTTCGCGTCAGCATCGTACGCGTTAGAGATCAGTTCCTTGAAGGCCTTTACAAAAGGCTTGTAGATGCCTGAGAGCTCGCGAATGATTCCGGGATCGACACCACTGAGTCGCATGCGTGGCCTCCGACTAGGTAGCAGCCCGCACGATTGCGAGACCGGGAGCGAATAGGCGCGCGGCGAGAACTTGATGCGCTTCGCTCGCGCCGTGTCGACCCCCCAAACCTTTGAAGGTGCCTCCAGTCGACCAGTCGACATCAGAGAGCGGCGAGAGGTATGCGACGAACGTTTCCGCAGTGGCGGCCTGTTGTCGAGCAAGCACAGACGTGATGATTTCTCCGGCCAGCATGCTGAGCGCGGTTACGCCAACACCTTTCACGAGCAGATGGGTGCGAGGCTGGCTCCAAGCGTGAGGCCACACACGAGTGACTGCGCTCCAAAAATCCCTGACTATCTGGTACTGATCGCTGGGGAGTAACTGCGAGCTCGGGCCAAAGGGACAGCGCTGTAACAGCAATTTCGTCGCAGTCTGAAGGCCTCGCAGAGAAATGCGCCGCGTGTTCCCTTGGGTCGCCGTCCCTCCAAGCTTCACCTTGCCATGCCAAACGGATTCCGGGTCGTCGTTAAGCATCTTCGCTATGTACAGATCGATCAGCACACTAGCCAGGTCTGGCGTGAGCTTTGTCGTGTGGTAGTCAAGCAGCGACGAGCTCAGTCCCTTCGCCTTGCCGTTTATAACGTTAAAAATCGACATCTCTTCGCGGGGACTGAGTCCGAGAAAGCATTGAAATGTCAGCGGCACAACGCTGTCTGCCATCATGCCGAGTCGGTGCTGGCAATCGACTCGCGCGAGCACCGGCAGAAGCTCAGGAGCCGGTTTCCGGATCGCCAAGGTGGCGAAGCCGTGGTCCATCGAATCGCTCAGCGCCCACCCTTCGCCTTCGGCACCCCGAAGGTTAAACGTCAGTGGAATAGTGGTCGCGCCTGGGCTCTCGATGTAGGTACGGAACTCGCGTGAATGCTGAGCGTCGATTGGACGCTGGTATCCCTCGTCCTTCGCCTCGTCCAGCACATCAGCAAAGCTCACGCTGTACAGGTCGCACGCCCGCGCCGTCCCCAACACTACGGCGAGTTGTCCACATACGGCTCTCAAGACGTTTATTTCTAGATAGTTAGATGCCATCTTGCGTGTCTATCCTGGTGCCAGCCGTGCGTGCATCGGTGTGAAACTGCATTTTAATACTGCAGTTTAATGCGATTTGACGTCGGACGAAAGCGAAACTTTCTCAACCCTTCTTAGGCGAATATATAGCGAATCATCGCGCGTTAAGCGATGACCGTTCTGCCCAAGACGATGGCGCGGCTCCACAAGTATTCCCGGCACAACGTGTCTCATCGCAAGCCAGTGCCCGCGCCACGCGCGTCGCAGGCTTCCAGACGTGGCGCACGATGAGGCGCTTCGTCCGCAAGGGCGAGAAGGGCATCGCAATCATGGCGCCGATCATCGGCCGACGAGAGGCTGAGCCCGCTGACACGGGTATGAGTCAAAGAAAAACCGCGTCTCTCGTTGCGAGAGACGCGGTCAGCTGGGCTTACGCCAAGGCCTTGATGGCCTGTTCGACCTGCTTGGCTTGCTGTTCCAAGTCCTTGATCTCCTGCTGTTTCCCCTGGATGCGCGTCTTGAGGCGCTCCAGCGACGCTTGCAGGCTTTCCTTCGGGGTGCGCGGTTGCCAACGTGCCATGTGACTTCCTCCTAATGAGGAGCGACGGGATGTCGCTCGTTGTGAAAGAGCTGTCGTTCAATTCGTGCCGTCGTCCGTTGTCTTCGTGACCGATGTCGATTCGGGGAGAAGCCGAGTGGAGGCGTCCGCACGGTCCACTTCCCCGATCAGGGGTTTGAGCTTTGAGATTGCTGTCCGCAGGTGCTCCTGCTGGACCTTCGCGTAGATCTGCGTTGTTGCCAGATCCTTGTGGCCGAGCAAGTCGCCAATGTCGGCGAGGTTGACACCTGCCATGCGCAGATGTGCGCCAAAGCTGTGTCGCAAGGCGTGGACGGTTGAGGAACGGATGCCGGCACGCCTGCAGATGTTCTTGAGCCGATCGAGGATGTAGGTGTCCCGGTTGCCAGCCTTATTCGCGAACACGAGCAGGTCGCTCGTCCGTCTTTCGTACTGCTGAAGGAGGATCTCCTGCAGCATCGGCGAAATCGGGACGATCCGTTCGTCGGTCTTGGGCTTCCAGTCGAACTCGGGCTTTTCCTGAATGAAGATCACCCCGAGCTCGAAGCTGATGTCCGACCAGGTGAGGTGCTCGACTTCACCCTTCCGCATGCCGGTTAGCAGAATGCTCATGAACAGCCGTCGCTCGTCGTCGTCGCATGCGGCGAAGAACTTCTTCAGTTCCTCAGTCGTCAGGAACTTCGGCAATGCGCGCTTGGGCAGGCGGAAGCGCTCGACAGACGCCGCCGGGTTCAGGAACAGGTGGTTGCGCTTGATCGCCCAGTGAAAGAACGTGAAGAGTACGCGCAATTCGTAGTTGATGGTCCGCGGCGAGACCTTTGCCCGAATGCCGTGACGCCCCAACCAGCCAAACTTGGCTCGTCGTTCCTTCGAGGAGCCGCCCTTCGCTCCGCTGGCGATTTCGAGCCGAAGTTCCTGTTCCCGCCGAATCTCCGCGTCGCTCTTGCCCTCCGAGATGTGGCCTTCTGCCCGTCGGCGTTTGAACTCCTCGAGGTGCATGGGACGCAGGAGTCGCATCCGGTCGACCTCAGGAAACACCTGATTCAGAAAGCACTCGTGGAATGTCGTGAGTACTCGCATGTAGCGGACGACTGTGTTGGCGCGACGGTTGGTTTGGAGATACTGCGCGTACTCGCCGATCACGGATACGACTGAGCCATCCTTGGGGCCTTCTCCGTGCAACGCGAGTTGTCGGTTGAATTGCTCGAGCATCTGCTGGGCTTCCTCACGAGTCTTGCCGACCGCCAACCGCTGGCGATCCGTTCCGGTGCCGTGGGTGAGTTCCCAGACGATCTCTCCGCTAACGAGTTTCCGCTTGTGGATCGTGGCCATGGTTCACCTGAGAAGCCTTCTGGCGCATCTTCGCGAGCGCCTCGATATTGGAAGTGGTCAGCAGCGTGAGCCACCGATCGACATCGACTTGTCTGAATCGGAGTTTTCCGCCGATGCGGATGTGTGGAATCCGGATCGAGGCTTTGCGTGCGGTCATCTTGTAAATGGAGCTCACCGGGACGAGCAAATAGGCGCTGACGTCCGTGATGTCCCATAAGGGGCTGCCGCCGGCGCCTGGATCCGCCCCGGTTCGATCGGCGGGCCGATCCCCGGGCCGCGCGGCCCGTGGCATTTCGCGGCTTTCCCCAGGAAACGCGGATCGATTCCGCACAGAGTCGTCTCCGACTTCTCGATTCATCCGTGCTTGTCCTTCCTGCTCGATTTCATGACGTGCCGGCCAGCGGCCTTTCCCAGCTTCTTGATTGGCCCCGGCAGCAACGTCGTCGTCCAATAGAGGAATCCCAGCATCAGCACGAGCTCGATCAAAGAGGGTGTGAGCGCTGAAAAATCGATGCTCGAAATCACTGCGAAACCGGCGCTGAGGACGACGAGTGCAACGGTGAGGAGCGAAAATAGATACAGAACGACGCCACTCAGGTGATGGAGGAACGACGCGGGTGGGGCGGGCGTGGACAGATCTGCGCTGCCGCACTCCGCGCAGAAGTAGACGTCGCGTGGACTACGGTGTCCCCTCGAGCAGATCCGGACGTCGAAACTCCGGCCGCAGTACGAACAGAACGTCGGCATACCGGGATGGAAACGAAAACATGCAGTGCAACGTCGCATAAGGGTGTTGAGTTCATGAACCGGTTAATGATTCAGAGGCACGCCCACCAGGGCGCCGCCAGATCGACTTCAGGGGGCCGTGGTGGGACAGTTCCTGCCGGGTGGTCAGGCGAACAATGCGGTCGGTGATGCGTGCAGTGGTCGCGGCGATCGTCCCCAACCGCCCCGACGACTCCGTCACCAGGCAGACGCGGAAGAATCGGCGTTTGAACGTCCGCTCGAATCGGCCGGAATGTGCGAGGTCGAGATACGCCCGTGACCTGCCTGGCGTTTTTCGGACCACCTGAAGCCTGAGAGAATGGCGCCCTCGGACCCAGAGGGAGCCATGAAGAAGACGCGATTCACCGAAGAGCAGATGGTCGGGATCCTCCGCGAGGC
>Ga0163163_10000988_pt1 | contig 24062 bp, 19 predicted proteins | sample S65metaG_FD_119766 | JGI IMG/M metagenome (GOLD analysis project Ga0163163, IMG submission 119766) | Switchgrass rhizosphere microbial communities from Kellogg Biological Station, Michigan, USA - S6-5 metaG | ecosystem: Host-associated > Plants > Roots > Rhizosphere > Soil | place: USA...
ACAAAGGGATTAACCGAGGAAGCAGGCAGAGCGCGAGTTAGCTTTTCTGGCGACGCCGCGTTGACCGCGCCAATGCTGAAAATGACAGCAATCGTGGGATAGGCTAGGTTCTTCAAAGTAGGCAGTGAGGTCGATTGATGTGCAGAGCTGATCGCAACGATCCCAAATCAACCTGGCCATCGATGAAGTGGATCTCGAACAATACGAAAGTCTTCTTTTTCATCCTTGTAGCTGGGGTATGCTTCGGCAACGCCCAGCAGACTTTGGAGACTTCGCCCAGGTTCCCTCTGCCACAAAGCGCAATCACTATTAGCCAGCAGGCGTCGCCCAACCGGCCATTTACGGTTGCTGGGGAGAGAGGCGCGATATTTGGACAGCAAGATGGATCATTCGAATTGTGGCTGTTCCCGTACAAAATCCTGCAACACACGCACCTGACCGCTGAGCTCGAGGGCTATGGTGTGCCAATCGACTTAAACAAAGAAGCTTCAAGGATTGACGTTTCGCCTGACCGAACGACGATCACGATGTCGCATCCGGCAATCACAGTGAAGCAGGAGATGTTTGCAGTGCGCGGCGCGGATGATGCGGACCTCAAAGTGGTCGTTCTGTTCTCGATCGATTCGACGCGGCCGGCGACGTTGACACTCCAGTTCGAGCCTGTGATGGCGCCGATGTGGCCGGCTGAGCAATCAGGAAGAGCCGGCCCGAGTTGGGTGAAGATCGGGACCGGTGGTGGCTTCGTATTGGCGACGGACAATCCCCGGCTTTACGGGATGGTAGCGATGCCGCAATCTGATTCCGGCATTCTTGCTCCATACCAAGAACGTCCGCAATCGCACCCTTTGGAATTCAAGATTCGTTACGAACCTAAAAGAGATCGCACGAAAGTGTTTCCTCTCATTGCGTTGATGGGCGATCGGGAGAGACCAATCAGCGATGAGACTAAAGCCGCGATGGTTCAACGAGTGATTGCGGCCGAGTCGCGCATTCCGGCGGCGTATCAACAGACGCGGTCGTACTATGAAAAGTTTTTCGAGACTCGGCTGACAAGCTCTACTCCGGATCCGTCGTTCGACCTTGCATTGAAGTGGGCAGAGGTGGCCATTGACCAGTGCCGAGTTCGGTTTCACGACGAGACAGGTTTGGCAGCGGGTTGGTACACCTCCGCAGATTCCTTGCGACCCGGTTACGGCTGGTTCTTTGGGCGAGATACGCTGTGGACTTTGTATGCGGTGCACAGTTACGGCGATTTTGATCTATCCAGGCGAGCTTTGGAGTTCCTGATCAAACGACAGCGCGCGGACGGAAAGATCATGCATGAGTACTCGCAAACCGCCGATATGACTGACTGGAAGAGCTTTCCCTATTGGTATGCGGCAGCGGACTCAACTCCTTTGCTGGTTCTGGTCATGGAAGACTATGTTCGCTCAACAGGAGACGTTGCATTCCTGCGAAGCAACTGGGAGAGCGTAAAGAAGGCGTACACATTTACGCGAGCGCACGATTCGGACGGCGATGGAATCTATGACAACAGCCAAGGGACAGGATGGGTGGAATCCTGGCCGCCCGGGGGACCCAACCAAGAGTTATATCTTGCGGCTCTCGACCAGCAATCTTCAGATGCTTATGCTCGGCTTTCGGCCTTGATGGATTTTCCGGGGGAGTCTGCTGCCGCAAAGAAGGTTGCGGATGATATTCGGGCAAAGCTTGCGTCATACCGCGGATCGGATGGGATGTACGCGTTCAGTCGCAACCGCGACGGGAGCTACGATCGAACACCGACAATTTTTCCATCGGTTGCATGGTGGACGGGACGGCTGGTTCTTCCGGATGCGGATAGCACGCTGAGCCGGTGGGCATCGCATCAATTCTTTACCGACTGGGGGTCGCGCGCGGTTAGTGATGAGAGCCCGATATATGACCCGATCAGTTATCACCAGGGAACCGTGTGGCCGCTGTTTACGGGATGGTCGGCGCTGGCGGCATATCGGGCGGACCGGCCTTTGGGCGGCTATGCGCAGTTGATGTCGAACCTGCAACTAACGTACCTGCAAGATCCGGGTTCGGTGACGGAGTTGCTGTCGGGCGACTTATATGCACCGTTGGGACGCAGCAGTTCGCATCAGTTGTGGTCATCGGCGATGGTGCTGTCACCGGCGATACGAGGTTTATTCGGTGTTGAAGTCGACGAGTTGCATCATCGTATTCGACTGCACCCAAAACTTCCGGCGACGTGGGACCACGCTTCACTTCAGAACGTTCCGTACGGAAAAGCCATGCTCGATATCTCACTCACTCGCCAAGGCCCGGAACTGGAAGTTTTGATGAAGTCTTCTACGGCGCAAGTTCTGTGTATCGATACGCAGGCGGCCTTCAATGATAGCGATTGCAACGAACAGGCTGCGGTGACACATTCGTCTCGTATCAAACTTCCGCCAATTGAGGTCGGGCTTCCAACCGATGCCCCGGCACCCGGAAATCGAACACAGGGGATGAAGGTGGTCGAGGAATCGTACGGCCCGAGGGAGTTGAGGCTGAAATTGGAAAGCCCCGAAGGCACTCGCAAGGAACTGCCGGTGCGGCTCAATGGAATACCAATCAGTTCGGTTCGGGTAGAAGGCGGGAAACTCAATGGCGATCGGTTGGCAGTGCAGTTCCCCGCGGGAGCTGGCTTTACTTCACAGCAGATTACGATCCGGTGGTGACGATCCAGCAGTCAGGGGTTAAATGAAAACAGGAGACCACTTAAAGGCTGCCTTGCTCTGTTCGTAGTACCAATTAGGGGAATGAGGGCAGGAATGCAAGTAGCGCAATTCAAAATCTTGTAGATGATCCAAGGACTTGGCATGTCGGACTGTTAGGAGGTGGCAGTTTGACTTTGTAGAGTCGGGACAGGAAAGGGCGCTTTTCCAACGAGTTTTTGCTCGACCACGGTGGCTTGTTCCGGTTTGAAGAAGTAATAGCCTTGGGCCCAATCGCAGTCCATATCTTTGAGAAGACGAAGTTGGTTCTCGGTCTCCACGCCTTCGGCGACTACTCGCAGACCTATGGCATGAGCCAGCCGAATGATGGTGTGAACGATCTCTCTGCTCGTGGTTTTCTCTTCGAGTCGCGCGATAAAGCTGCGGTCTATCTTTAAGGTATTAACGGGCAGATGCTCCAGTCGACTCAAAGATGAATGTCCCGTGCCGAAGTCATCGATGCCCAGACTGACTCCAAGTTCCTTTAGGCCGGATAGGATTCGGTTCGCGACCTCCGGGTCGCCCATGGCCACGGTTTCGAGGATCTCAAGTTCCAATCCTGCCGGTTCGATTCCAGAGAGCGCCAGGATATCTGTGATGTCCTTGGTCAAGTTTGCATCTACAAACTGACGCGGGGGGATGTTCACGCTCATGAAGAGTGGTGGATCCGATGGGTACTGAAGCCGCCATGATTTCAATGTCTGGCAAGCCTCCGTAATCAACTGTCGATTGATGGGAACGATCAGGCCACACTCATCTGCCACATCGATGAATTCCCCGGGCATTACGATCCCACTCGATCTCTGCCAGCGGGAAAGTGCTTCGAATCCGACGATTCGGCTGCTCTTGAGCGAGACGATCGGCTGATAGAAAACCTTGAGTTCGTTATGCGCGATGCCCTTGCGCAGATCCGTTTCAATTTGAAGACGTCGAACCGCTTGAGAATGCATGGCGCGATCGAATAGCTCGCAGCGAGCTTTGCCGGCCTTCTTGGCACGGTGCATGGCTATTTCGGCGTCGCGCAACATGTCTTGCGGGTCGGAATAGGTTCGCCGGTTGAGTACGACCCCGATGCTCATAGAAATAACGATTTCGTGATCTCGAATGAGAAAAGGTCCGCTCAGTGATTGCCCGAGTCGTTCGGCAACGCGGATGGCATCGCTCGGATGGCGGATGTCGTCGAGGAGAATTGCGTATTCATCTCCGCCAAGCTTTGCCAGGGCCTCGTCAATCAAGGCTCCGGATTCGGAGACTCCGTTGCTTTTCGAGGGGCGAGCCACGGTATCGAGTCCGCGAAGCGATGCCTTCAGTCGTGAGCCGAGCTGAACCAGTAGTTCGTCTCCAGCCTCGTGTCCAAGGCTTTCATTAATCAATTTAAATTCGTCGATGTCGAGAAAGAGCACGGAGAAGGTGTACTCGTCGTGCCGCTTGGAGAATGCGAATGCCCGTTCGAGTTGTTTGAGAAAGAGAGCGCGGTTAGGCAGGTGCGTCAAACCATCATGGAGAGCGTTGAATTCCAGCGACTCTTCGGCACGCTTGCGGTCGCTGATATCGCGATTCACGATAACGAGTTTTTCTATATCACCAGCTCTATTGCGAACCGTGCTTGCGGTTGATTCGAGGATCCTCCAAGAACCGTCCTTGTGTTGTATGCGGTATTCCAGCCTTTCGCCGCGACCGGTCATTCGCGACTTTTCGGCCGCAGCCCTCACCCGCTCGCGGTCCTCAGGATGAATTTGGTCCAAGCCACGTGTAGCCTTCAATTCTTCCGGAGAGTAACCCAGGATTCTCTGGTAAGCAGGGCTGTTGTAGAGGCGGCGTCCGCCAGCATCTACCACCGCGATCATGTCGGCGGCGTTTTCGGTGATCAGTTGGAAGAGTTCGTTGCGTTCAGCGAGTTGCCGGCGCATCCGGCTGAGCTGCAGATGTTGATAAACGGTATAGAGGTCGAACAATAGGACCAGGGCGGCGAGCCCTCGAACCCAGTCTTTGAGGTCAGCCCATTCATTTCCGGAGACCAGGTTGAGTCCCGGGAATACGAGCGCAACGATGCCAAGTGTGAGCGCGAGAGTGACGAGGACGGCAAATCCCCACAACCACCACTCGCGTCCTTCGATCCTTGCTGCCCGTAGAGATACGGATGAGGCCCCGCTCTCGTCGAGATGATCGGTCGCGTTCATGAACTCACTTTGCCTGATTGTAGAGGCAGGCAAACAGTGAGAGGTAGTTACATAAGTATTACGCGGACAATCAGAAAGGTAACGGTCAGGGTAACTGCCAGGAGTCCTTCAGGGCTTTGTAGGTGGCGACCGGAAGTTGAATGAGCACTGGGTATTTGTCCTCTGCGAGCCAGTCGGCTATCTCGCGCAGTTCGCTTTCATTCATGGCGGTGCAACCGGCAGTTCCGCGGCCCGGACCTTTCGAAATGTGCAGAAAGATACAGGAGCCCGCTTTGGGGACCTTGCGATCGTTGTAGTCAATGACGGCCATCAGACGATAGACATCTGTTGTGCGCATCTTTTCGGAACTGTCCCAGTCCGGCTTGGGGAAGTCGGACCGGTTAACGATCTTGTTATAAGAACGCGATTTCACATCATCTACGCATTCGGTGTGCTCGGTGAGGGGGTGGTAAGTCAATTTGCTATTGGGGAGTGAAGGTTCAAATCCGCGGAGTTCGCTGATGGTGAACACACCGGCCGGCGAGCGGCCGTCGCCTTCCTTCTTGATGGGATCGGCAGTTGGGTCGGGCAAGCTGATGAGCGCATCCCAACCCAGACCACTCTTTCCGACCACGATTGAAACCTTGTCTCCGACCTGTTTCCATCTACCTTTGTGTTTTTCGAAGCGGTGGAGGGTGCCGTCCACGTCGTTCCAGCCTAGGGTGGTGACGACGATGGCCTGTCCAGCTTTAGCAATACGATCGGTGTAGGTCTGCGGCAGTTTGAGCTTTCCAGCGGCGCCACTCTTAACCTGTTCAGACTTCTGCTGTGCCGTCACATTCATGTCGAAAGTGAAAATCATTATGAGTGAAAGAAATCCGATGACACGAAGCATTAGGCGATAGTACGGGTTTGAAGGCCGCAGAGCAAAGTGATCGAGATGTTTGCATCCACGGCAGCACGCCGGGGTAATTGATTTCAACTATTGTTCGATCTTCCTTTCTGCCGCAGACTTCTCGATTAACTCAGCAATCCGACTCCTAAATGTGGGGGAGTAGTTCGTGAAAATCCAAAAGTTCCTCAAAGCAGCTGCCGCCGCTCTCGTTGTCCTTTGTCTTGCCGTGCCGTCCCTGGCCCAGCATGCTGGTTCGTCCTCCATCAGCGGATGGGTCGCTGACCCTTCAGGCGCTGCCGTCCAAAAAGCCAGCGTCACCCTGGTAGATCCCGACCGCGGGACGGCGGTCCAGGCCCTCACGGATAACCAAGGTCGGTTCAATTTTCCGGACCTGGCTCCCGGCGCTTACGAGTTGCGCGCCACCGCGAATGGATTCTCCCAATCATCCAAGCAAGTCAGCGTTAGCGTCGGCAGGAATCTTGACGTTCCATTTCGACTTCGCGTGAACGCTGATACGTCGTCGGTGAACGTGTCTGGTGTTTCCTCTGGAATCGACACTACTTCTTCGACTGTCGATAAGATCATCGGCAGCTATGAAATCGAGAGTCTTCCGCTGAATGGGCGCAATTACCTTGAACTTTCCTTGCTCGCTCCTGGAAACTCGCTCGCTCCGAATTTCGATCCCACTAAAGCTAATACGGTTCTGATTTCATCCGCGGGACAACTTGGACGAGGTGGGAACGTTGTGGTGGATGGAGCCGACAATAATGACGACGTGGTTGGCGGTTCGTTGGTGAACATCCCGCAGGATGCAGTCGAGGAATTCCAGATTGCGACGAATCGTTTCTCGGCAGCTCTGGGTCGTTCGAGTTCGTCGGTCATCAACATCGTGACTCGGGGCGGTACCAACAACCTTCACGGTACCGTCGCATTTTTCGAGCGCGACAAGGCATTGCAGGCCGAGCCGCTGGCCTTTACAAATCTTGCCGGGGGAACGCCTCCATTCCGTCGCCAGCAGTATGCCGCTTCACTAGGCGGCCCGATTCGCCAGAACAAAGCGTGGTGGTTCGTCAGCGTTGAAGATCGTCAGCAGGTTGGCGGACAACTCGTAGCCACCCGAGACACGGTGAATCAGTCATTCCCAATGTCGTTTGTCCGGGAGCCTTTGCACGATTGGCTTGCCACGGGCCGAATCGATTGGCATCTATCCGATCGCGACCGATTTTCCTTCCGCGATTCGATGCAACTTGAAGACGACCTTTCGGGCAGCACGCTGGATCGCGCCGTCGCTTCTGCCTCTCAGCAACAGCAATCGTCGAACCACCTGCATTCGATTGCGGCTGAATGGACGCATACATTCTCTCCGGCACTGCTCAACCAGCTCCGTTTCAGCGACAACAACTTCATGAACTCGATCGTGCCAACGGTGGCCGCGCCGCAGATCTCATTCCCATCGTTCCAGGACGGCGCTTCGTTCCGCGTACCCCAAGCGACCCGTCAGTTCCGGCTTCAGTTCGGCGATACGCTCACATGGACTCGTGGCGCTCACATCTTCAATTTCGGCACGGACGTTCAGCGCGTCGATGCTGACTTTGATCTTGGGGTCTTCCAGCAGGGCATGATCGTAGCGGTCGAAAATTTCCCGGACTTTGATCGGAACGGCGATGGTCTAGTTAACGACAACGACGTACTCTTCGCGGTTGGACTGCGCAGCTCGAACAACACGCAGTCTGTCGTAATTCCCGACGCCCGGAACTGGTACTCCGCCTATTTTGCGCAGGACGATTGGCGGGTAAGCCAGAAGTTCACGCTGAATCTCGGACTTCGATATGAGATGGACTCCGACGCGAATAATCGGAGTCGCTACGACCAGATCAATCCAATCGTGCAGCCGTTTCTGACAGGCACTCGCCGCAAGCTCAATAACAACTGGGGGCCGCGGGTTGGTTTTGCCTGGGCGCCGCTGAGTCGAACCGTCGTTCGTGGCGGATACGGTATTTATTACGATCGTGTAACGCTTGAGATCGAGTCACTCGAGCGCGGTCTTGATGGTAAGACTTTGCCGATCAACGCGCATCTGGGCAACGTCGCATTCATAATGCCCGATGGGACCTTTGCTCCCGGAGCACCGACCTTAGGCAATGCTTTCTCAGGCCCCGTGATCCCGGGCGCAGGCGCTTCCGGCATCGACATCATCGACAACGATCTGCGCAATCCGATGGTTCAGCAATTCAGCCTGGGCATTGAACAGGATTTCGGCCACGGCTCCATTCTTCGCGTGGACGGTGTTCACAATCTTGGCACGCACTTCATCATCGGGCGTCCCATCGGTACCGTCTTCAATCCCGTTGCTGGTGGACCGGACACAGTCACCAATATCGAATCCAGCGTAAACACCAAGTACGATGCGATGCTGGTCTCTTTCCACAAGCGCTTTGCCGAGCGAGCTGAGTTCAACGTCGCCTACACTCTCTCAAAGGCGTTCAACTACTCGAACGATGACCAGATTCCGTTTACGCATGCCCCGCTTGATCCCAATGATTTACACCGCGAGTACGGGCCGACTCCCAACGACCAGCGTCATCACTTCGTCTTGAGCGGTACCGCGAAGCTTCCATGGAATTTCCAGTTCTCTCCCATATGGACGATTGCGTCAGGCGTGCCCATGGACATCGTGATGCCGGACGGAAGCTCGCGAATCCCGCTACTCGGCCGTAACGCTGGTGGCCGCCAGTTTCACACGGGTCGTGAACTCAATGCATTCCTTACCGAGGTCAACAACGGCGGAGGAATCAACGGGCAGATGCTTCCCTACGTCGATGACAACGCGCGGTTCAACGACAGCTTCCAGTCGTTTGATATGCGTCTCGGCAGAACGTTCAAGCTCGGCGAGCGTATGCGACTGCAAGCGATGGGCGAGGTATTCAACTTGTTCAACAAGGCGAATATTCTTGGCCGCGCAACCATTAACTACTCGGGATTCCAGAATGTACTTGCACCGGACCAGAACGATCCGACGCACTCGAGTTCATTTGGCAAGCCGGTCAGTTCCGCCGGTGGGATCTTCGGATCCGGTGGTCCCCGCGCCTTCCAACTTGGTGCACGACTCAGCTTCTAGCAACGACGAGCGCCCCCGCGTCCCAGTGGCGCGGGGTATTTTCGCCAACGCATGCCGCTAAAACGTGAACTCGGACTCCCCGCCGCGATCGCCATGGTCACCGGCGAATCCATTGCTCTCGGCATCTTTCTGACACCCGCCGCGATGGCTAAGTCACTCGGATCGCCAGCACTGCTGTTCGCGATCTGGTTTGCGATGGCCGCCATGGCCTGTGCCGGTGCGCTCTGCTATGCACAACTGGCGATTACCTTGCCGGAGGCCGGTGGCGGTTACGTTTATCTTCGTCGCTTCTACGGCGAGCGTCTCGCCTTCCTCTACGGATGGATGTCGCTGACAGTGATGGATTCCGGTCTTTCCGCGGCACTCGGGGTAGGTGCCGCAGCTTATATTGCGACGCTTATTCCGGCTGTCGCACCATGGCCCCGGCTCACTGCCGCGGCGTTGTTACTCGTCATCGCTTCCATCAACTATCGCGGGACGCGAATCAGCGGACGTTTCATGGCGACGGTTAACTTTCTAAAGCTTGCGGTAATCGCTGTGCTCATCGTGTGGGCGTTCGCCAGTCGCAGCGGATCTGCGGCGAACTTGCTGCCGCTTACCACCCGACGTCCGGGTTCGGACGTGCTGGTCCTTGGTATCGCTGGAGCATTCATCAATGCCTTCTTCAGCTACGGTGGTTGGTGGGATGTAACAAAGTTGGCCGGTGAGGTTCGGGATCCGCAGCGTAATTTGCCGCGCGCATTAGTCTTTGGTGTTCTCGCTGTGACCCTCGTTTACGTTGGACTTAGCGCGGCGTTCCTCTATGTCGTTCCACTTCAGAACGTCGCATCCAATAATGCATTCGTGGCGCAGTTCGGCGAAGCGCTGTTCGGACGACTAGGCTCGGCAGTGCTCACTGGCTGCGTACTAATCTCCGTGATCGGCGGACTCACCGCGCTGATGCTGGCGGCGCCTCGTGTTTACTACGCGATGTCGCTCGATGGCAGTTTCTTTTCGCAATTCGCGCGATTGCATCCACGCTTCGGTTCACCTGCAAATGCAATCGTGCTTCAGTTGATCATCGCTCTTGCATTGCTTGGTCTGGGAGCCTTTGACAAGATTATTTCGTATGTCATCTTCAGCGCGGTCATCTTCCTGGCCATTACTGCTGCGGCCGTGTTTCGCCTGCCCGAGGCGAGGTCAGCGGCGTGGTTTCCGTACGCACCAGTGCTCTTTATTGTGTGCTGCGTGATCGTGGGTGCGATGATTCTCATGCGCGATCCGCTGCAGGCGCTGTTGGGAATTCTAGTCGTGGCTATTGGGTATCCATTACATTCCAAGCTCCGACGAACAGCAGCAATCCCGAGCGAGGAGTCGCTCGCACCACTCCCGAACGAGTAGAGGTTTCATGTCCGACGACAATACGCCCATCGCCAAACAACACGTTCTTCGGAAAATCGACTTTGTCGAGGATGCTGATGCGACTGGAGAAGTCGCCAAGACCTACGATGAGTGGCGGGCGAATTCCGGCCGCCAGCAGATGCCGGGTATTCTCAAGTGCTTCAGCCATCGGCCGGACTTCCTTCGTCAGGTCATGGACTTCAGCAACACCGTGCATTTTTCAGAGGGCCACTTGGACCGCAGAACCAAGGAAGCCATCGCCAGCTACGTCTCTTACTTGAACCGGTGTCCGTATTGACTCGACTCCCATGCCTACTTCCTGCGTGTTCAGGGAGCTCAAGACAAAACAGTGGCGGCGATCGCCGAGGGCGATCTCGAGAACGCTTCACTTACGAGCGCAGAACTCGTCCTGCTCGATTACGTTAAGAAAGTGACTGAAGCTGCGCCCCGCACAACGCCTGAGGATGTTCAGCGACTGAGGGATGCTGGATGGACCGAGCCGCAGATCGCCGAAGCAGTCTATGTGACGGCGATGTTCGCGTTTTTCAATCGCGTAGCTGACGCTTTTGGCATCTCGCCGCAAGGTTATTTAGAGATGAATGGTCTTACGAAATAGAGGATCAGCGCGGGACTCTACGCGAAGCAGAGTCCCGCGAAAATTGGAGAACTACACCTTCAACAAGCGGTCGAAGAACGAGCGATAGCGCTGGAGAGCAATGCGCAGATCCTCGGTTGACACGTCTTCGCCGCGATCCCACTGCTTTTCGAGTCTCTCTCGCTCATTCGCAAAACCTTCTGCCAATTTCTTCATGAGGGAGGCCACAAGGCTGTCGGCGTCCTCTACAGCCTTGCGAGGTTCATCGACAAATGCGGCCTGAATGTTGCTCCACCGCGAGCGCGAATCGGTAACGTCTGTTTCGGAAAACAGAGCCGCCGGCGTCCCAACTGCCTCCATGTTCGAGGCTGCACGATTCGCCAAAGCAGGACGGTTATCGAGCTCCGTAACAGGAGTAGACGTGTCATTGCCCATAGTGTTCTTCATGCGGTCCCGGGCGTCAGAGACAATCTCGGGTTCTGCTGGGCGCTCGTTACGAACCAGTTTCGGTTTTTCGGTACGACCGACCAGGTCAGCTGTGGTTAGTTCCTCATCGTTTCTCAATGGTTCCGCCATTTACGCAACCTCTCTCTTTCCGCTGGATTGGCGCCCGTTCAAGAGTTCTTCAAAGAGCGAGCGGTAATAAATCATTGCCTGACGAAGGTCTTCGGTACTTGCCTGACCTTTACGATGTCGCACGCTGATGTCGCGTGCGGCGCGATAATTTTGAACGACCTTGGGATAATCGACGGAGAGGTCAGCCGCCCTCTGGTCGAAATCTGCCATTGGGTAACCTCTCGCTCCCATCAGAGCAGCCAAGGCCTCGTCAGCCTCGCTTACGGCACCCTTTGGATCGTCGACGAATTGCGACTGCACTTGACGCCAACGCGTGTCAAACTGTTGGCGTTCCGCCGGATCGAGGTCGCGAATCTTGAATTTGTCGACTCGCTTCTCTCGCTCTGCAAGCATGACCTGCGCGGCTCGTTCTGATCCACGTTCGCGCACTGTCCGGTCGTACTCCGGTCCAAAGCGCTCTCTCAAAGCGGCTTTCCGCCGCTGTGTCACCACGATCGCGATGACTACCACCACGACAACCGCGGCGACGATAAGGCCAATTACCTTGGGATCCACGTTCACGGAGACCCTCCTTCGAGACATTCCGTCGTTACGAAATATCTCTCGTTGGAAGGAGGCGCTGAGAGGTGCTGTTGTACCGGGAATACTTTTATTGCGAACTGCTGCTGGGCTGGCGCGCGAACTTCAAAGGATCGCGGCTAAGTGCGTTTTCAAGACACCCAGCCAATTCTTTAGAGCATCTCAGCTAGAACTTGAGTTAGAAAACTGAACTCTGAAAATGGGGAGCATACAACCATGAAGTGGCCATTCTTCGCCGGTGTCGGCGTTGGAGCTACATTGGGAATTCTTTTGGCGCCGAAATCGGGGGCCGAACTACGTGAAGATATTCAAGACACCGCTCGTACTTCATACGAAGGAGGCAAGGACCGGCTGCAAGCGATTTTGGAAGAGGCCAGCAAGAGAATGCATCCGGTAGTGGATGAGGCTCTAAACAGACTCGATCCCGTAGTGGAAGCCGCGCGGGAGCGGGTTAAGCCGATCATGGACGATGCCGCACGCGGGCTTTCCGAGGCCGGCGAGCGACTGGTGGAGGCTGCCGAGTCGGGAAAAGAGTCATTGATGACGATTGTTAACGATTGGCCTCATGAGCGTCTCCTCGAGATCAATGGCATCGGACCAGTGCTGGCTTCCAAGATTATTCAGTATCGTCCCTACAAGTCAGAAGCAGATTTGCTTGAATCGAAGCAGCTGCCTCCCAGCGCCATTGAAAGTTTGAGAGATGCTGCTTAATAAGTTGCGACAAGACAACCAGTCTACGAGGACAAAATCGTGAAGGGAATGGATGCAGTTGTGGATTCAATGAAACTTGCGGCAGAGGTTTTTGGAACGGTCCGCAAGCACGCCAAGAAATTCGGCGATCGAGCCGAGGATACTATCCGCGATTTCAGTGAGGTAGCTCCGAAAAAGGCAGAGCGATGGAGCAAGAATCTCCGTAAACAAATCTATCCGCAACGATCCCACGATAACCGAGCTCTGCAGTTCCTGGCAGGCCTTGGTTTGGGAGTCGGAGCAGCTCTGTTGTTCGCACCGCAGAGTGGTAAAGAGACTCGAGCCCGTTTACGTAACGGGCGCCTTCCAAGAACTCTGCGCAATCGATTCGACGCAGCAAAGGTGGAACTGACTCCGGACGAGTTGAGACGACAGGCACTTTAATCGACGGATTGTCATCGGGCTAAAAGCTGATCTTCAGGATGCGGCCATCGGTGCCCACCAACCAACCAGCCTTCGGGGTTGCAAAGGCCACCGCCCAGTAGCCGCTGACGTTCGGGAGGGGGAACCATGTGTTTCCCTCATCCGGAGTCCATGCAGCTCCCCCGGTGTTCGCGGTAACAACTACCGCGCGACCGCTGCCTTCCTGCCCTGCGGTTCCGGCCCGTCCCACGTAGCTCAAACCGAAAATGGCGCCGGTTACCGGAGGTTTGTTCGTAAGCTCCCAACTCTTTCCGCCGTCGTGAGATGTCGCGGTCGCTGCATTTCCAGGATCATTCGGGTCCAGGTCTCCGCCGCCGATGATTCCGTGAAAGGGATCACGGAAGTCGACGGAAAATGCGCCCGCGCTCGGCGAACTTGTTAGCGGAGTGTCGTATGCATTCCATGTATTTCCCTGGTCTCGAGTTGCAAGTACGCGCGCGACGGTAGAACCCCCGGTGGCTATCCAGGCATTTCTGGCACCTTGCGTGGTGACACAGGTTCCACTTGAGGAGAACGAAGCTTCGCCTGGCAAAGCCGGCGGCATACGTCCACTGATGTCCTGCCAGTGACTCCCATCCAAAGTTTGGAAATCGGGAAATTTCCCATTCACCGAATCGCTATGAGCAACGCCTCGGTTCGGCGTCCAGAACGCGAAGCAATCGTAGAAGGCACCGACGGTCTGATTTTGGAACTGCAACGTCCAATTCGCGCCGCCGTTCACGGTTTTGTAAATCCGAAAATCGGTCGGGTTGTCACCGATGGAGAGCAGATAGGCAACCTTGTCGCTGACACCCTGCACATCGCGGAATTGGAGCGCTTCTGCGCCGGGCACGACGCCGGCCCTCCACGTCTGACCGCCATCGGTGGTGACGACGAATGTGCCCCCACGCCCACTCGCCCACACGACCCTTGGGTTGACCGGGCTAACCGCGATCAGTCCCTGGGTTGTGCCACTCTTCTGCGGCGTCAATGTGGGCTGATGAACCCTAGGGTGATCCTGTGCAAAACTGAGGAGAGTGCAGGCAAAAACGGCAGCTAGCAGTGAAAATCTGGAAGGCTTCAGCAAGCGAGGACTCCGGAAGGGAATTTCGTGCGCGGAGCGGAGTATAGGAGGTTCGCGCGAACACTGTCAAAATCAGCTACATGGGCACACTTCAACTCCCATCGCAGAGGGTTTTCGATCCCGAGAAGGCGCAGCGAGCCGTTAGTCTGTTCGGAGTGCCTTCATGGGATCGATGGAAGCTGCACGGCGTGCCGGCAGATAGGAGGCAAATAGGGCTGCACAAAAGAGAATCACAGCAACCGTTAGCATTACAGAGAAGTCCATGGCGCCGACGCCATACAAGGTCGTACGCATTGTGCGTCCCACGACAGTCGATCCCACCAATCCAATCCCCAGGCCGATAATTGCGAGAAGCGTCGCTTCCCTCAAGATCAGCCAGATCACGTTTTGTCGACTCGCACCTAAGGCGAGACGAACGCCCATCTCCTGTGTCCGCTGTGAAACGGCGAAAGCCATCAGCCCATAAATGCCGACTGCCGCGAGCAGAAGCGCGACGACGGCGAAGCTCGCGAATAAGTACATCGTGAATCGATCCTCGCCCAGAGAGTCATCTTTAACTTGATCCATTGTGCGGACTTGCGCTAGAGCGACTTGCGAGTCCACGGAATGCACGGCAGCCGCGATCGTCTTTGTCATTGCTTCGGGGTCGCTGGCCGTTCGAACGCCGATGGTGACGCTCGGTGAGAGAGATTGAGCGAATGGAACGTTGACCTCGGGATAGGGTTCGCGGAAGTCTCCATACAAAACATTCTTGAATACTCCAACGATCTGCCACTCAACCGCAGGGCCGAGTTTGGGAAGTCCGGGGATTACCTCTTCGATTGAAATGCGCTGCTTGAGCGGATCCTCGCCTTTTAGATAGCGATCGACAAACTCCTGGTTAACCATGGCGACGCGCACGCTCGACGCGGTGTCCTGATCCGAGAAGGTGCGGCCTTTTGCGATCTGTATTCCGAAGGTGTTGTAGTAATCGGGCGATACCGATTGAAATCCGGTGTTTGGGCGTTGTGACGGATCGTCATACGTACGACCACCGACTACAGAAAACGGCATACCATCGCTGAAATGACGCAGCGGCACCCCGGTAACTGTTGCGACATCGGAAACTCCCGGGGCAGAGCGAATGGCGGCCAGCATCTGCTGATTGTAGGAATTCATCAGAGCGGGATTCTCGAAACGCCCTTGTGGCTGTTCCAGGCGGAACATTAGAACGTGATCGGTGCGAAGACCGAGATTGACGCGTGTGAGATTCCAGAAGCTGTGAATTGCAAGTCCGGCGCCTGCTAACAACGACAGCGCCAGGCCGAATTCTCCAATGATCAGCATTCGGCGCAACTTGTGGGTACCGGTGCTGGTTCCGGTGCGCCCTCCGTCTTTCAAAGATTCACCCGCATCGACGCGAGAGGCGTACCAAGCAGGTGCTCCGCCGAATAGCAGACCTGCAAGCGTGGTCGCCAGCAGGGTAACGGCGAGAATTGGGAGATTGAGGTGGAAGTCCGCTTCCGATGGCAGAATCCCTTCCGGCACGATACTGAGGATTGCGGGGAGTAACAGTTTGCCGAATCCCGCACCCAGCAGGCCGCCAAGCAGCGCGAGAACCAGGCTCTCGGTTAGAAATTGGACGAATATCTGTCCGCGCGTTGCTCCCAACGAGCCACGGATCGCAATCTCCTTTTGGCGAGCAAGCCCTTTGGCCAAGAGCAGATTTGCAATGTTCACGCAGGTGATGAGCAATACAAAGCCGACTGCACCCAGCAGGAGCCAGAGGTTGCGGATTCGATCCTGCGGAAGAAAGTCATGTTCCAGCGGTTCGACGGCAGCGCCCCAGCCTTTGTTGGACTCGGGATAAAGAGCCGCGATATGACTGGTGACCGAATCCATATCGGCTTGTGCCTGCTGCAAAGTCACGCCGGGCTTGAGCCGCCCCATCGTTACCAACCAGTGATAGTCGTGATTGATCTGTTCCGGCCTAAATGCCAGCGGTACCGCCAACTCAAAACCCAAGCGATCTGGAAGACCTGGCGCAAGTACTCCTACTACGGTGTACGGTGCTCCGTTGACTCGGATGGCCGTTCCGAGAATTCCGCGGTTCGCGCCGAGACGGTTCCACAGTCTGTGAGTTAGAACGACGACGTGATCCTTGCCCGGAGTTCCCTCTTCCGATAGGAAATCCCGACCCATCAAGAACGGGATCCCCTGCATGCTGAACCACCCAGGCGAGGAGAGTCTTCCCTCTAATTGCTCGGGCTGATCCTTGGTAGAGAGGTTGAAGCTGGTGTCTGACCAGGCCGCCATGCGTTGGAATGTTTTGTTCTGCTGCTGCCAGTCCAGGAAATCGCCTGCCGACATCCCATTTCGGTGGCCACCAACTTTGGACCAGACCATCACCAACTGATCGGGCTCGGGATAGGGAAGGGGGGCGAGTAACGTTGCATACACGACCGTGTAAATGGCCGTGGTAGCACCAATGCCAAGCATGAGTGTGGTAACCACAGCTACGGTCAGTCCAACATTTTTGTGCAACATACGTAGGCCAAAGCGGACATTCCCAAGAAGAGAGCGCACTTTTCACCTCGATCAGCCGGCGATTTCCGGAACCGTCTAAGGCCCGATAGCGGCAGAGAACCTTTTGACTCGCGAGTCCCCACACCAGTTAGCATTGCTACTTACAATTTTGCGGCCACGGGATCGAGCAGGGCGCTCTGAAAAGAAACAACTTAGATCTTTTCGCGCGGGATGGAGGCGAACAATCTGTCCGGGAATGCAGTTGATTGTCCATAGTTGAACACTGAGTTGTTAGGGTGTCCGGTGCCGTGATGGTTGTAACGGTTGGCGAGCCTGTTCTGGATTCGTAACAAATCGTCGAATTCATCGGAGTAACGGCAAACTTGCCGGAGCATGCGGTTATGGCTTACCTCTTTCGATTCGATGAGCAGAGCCGGAACCTTCAAATCCTGGCGCGAGGCACCATAACAGACAGGAGCCTCATAGAGATTCACTCCGCCTTGGAGAAACTCTGGGCCTTACACTGCCCTCGATCGGCGTGGTTCGATTGGTCAGGGGTAACGAAGATTGAAGTTACAAGAAATACGATCAAGTCTCTGGCAACGAAATCAACCATTGTCCCGAGTGGAGTTTCGCGGGTTCACATCGCTCCCCACGATCACACATATGGGCTCGCACGGATGTTTCAAATCCTGGCGTCTAAGAGTCGGCCAAATGTGATCGTGGCGCGGACCGTCGAAGAAGCCGTGCAACTGTTAGGAATTGCATCCGTGAAGGACAATAACGTTGCGTCTTAGCTTCAGTTTGCAGGACTCTCGGCTGTAAAGGCAGAACAGCAAGGTTTGATCACCGGCTGAAACTCCATCAGTTCGACGCGCGTACCATCAGGATCGTACAGATTAGCTTGCCATTTGCCATCCTTGCCCATCTGGGGCCCGTCGTGCCTCGGACTGAGTCGATCTTCACGCATTAGCTCAGTTACGGCCTGCTCCATGTTGGGGACGCCGATAGAGAAGTGGTTGAGAACGCCTAGCTGGCGTTGATCCACTCGGTCGAGAGGAACGGTCGAGCCCTCCCCGACCATCATGTACTCGAGCCAATCGTGCCCGTCCGGCACTTGTTGCGAAACCCAATCGACGTGATCAGGCTGCATTCCGCCAAACCAGTACGGTTTGAATCCAAGGATGTCTTTATAGAAATGGTCCTCGGCGGCTCTGCTGTGCACTAGATAGCCGACATGGATGACGCGGTTGCCGATTGGCTTGGTGTCGACCACGACCTTTGATGTTGCCGGCTGGATGAACTTAACCTGATTGCCTTCGGGATCCTTCGTCTGGAACCAGTGGCTACCATCGCTGCCAGTATGAAGTTCACTGAGTCCATCAACTCCATGGTCGCGAAGGTATCGCAACAAGCCGCCTGCATCGGTTGTGTTGTAGGCGACACAAGCCATCCGGCTAAGGGTATGGTCCGGCGGCAAGGGTAATACTTCGACAAATTGCGTCGGGCTGAAGTAGTAGCGTGAGCCCTTATCATCCTGAGGGTCGATGCCCTTGGAAGCGCCCAGGATATGAGCATAGAAATGATCACTAGCGGCGGCATCACCGGAGTAGACGCACATGTGGGAGATCCCCGTGATGGCAGGTCGGTTCTGCTGCCCCACGGCGGCTGCGAATCCATTGATGAGTATGAGTGCCAGGCCGACAGAGCGCGCCAAAGTCGTCATGGTGCCATACATTACTCCCTACCTCGAAGCTTCAACAAGCAGGAGTTGCGAGCAATTTCCGGTGAACCACCGTTGTAGTGGTGCTCGGCGATACTCCTCGGCTGTTCTCACGGTTGCAGTGATGGTGAATGTGATTTTGCCTTAGCTTTCCTTGGGCAGAGCACGTGGCTTTAGCGCTAGCGAGCTTAGGAAATCCAATCGCGAAGTGTATGCTGGTCGACTGAGGAAGGGTGCCTGCATCCGCTGTACGTGAAGCGAAGTGACAAGGCTACTTGATGCTACTTCATCCAGACCGTCTTTTTCCTGCCGATCCCGATGTGCGGAAGATAGCCCGAGAACTGTTTGAGCATGTACGCACGCTGCCTCTTATCAGTCCTCACGGACATACGCAGGCGTCCTGGTTTGCAAGTAACGAGCATTTCCCGGACCCGGCGAAACTCTTTGTGCAACCCGACCATTACGTTTTCCGGATGCTCTACAGCCAGGGTGTCTCACTGGAGGATCTCGAGATCGGTCACAGGGAACTTAAGGATGCACGAAAGGTCTGGCGCATCTTCGCCAGGCACTACTATCTTTTTCGCGGAACTCCCACTCGTATGTGGCTCGACTACGCGTTCCAGGAACTCTTCAAATTGGAAGAGCGGCTGTCGGAGGAGACCTCCGATCTATATTTCGACACGATCTCGGAAAAGTTAGGAAGACCAGAGTTCTTGCCGCGGGCGCTTTACGAGCGATTTAATCTCGAGGTGCTTGCGACTACAGATTCGCCGCTCGATTCACTCGACGACCACAAGGCAATACGGGAACTGAACTGGAAGGCGAGGATTCTGCCAACCTTTCGGCCGGACCCGGTTGTCGATCCGGACTTTGCCGGCTTCGCCGAAAATGTCTTAGCACTAGGTGAGCAAAACGGGGAAGATACCGCGACTTGGGCAGGCTACTTGAAGTCGCTGCAAAAGACACGCAAGCGTTTCCGAGAACTTGGTTCGACCGCGACTGATCATGGCCATCCGACTGCGCGTACAGCCAATCTCTCGGGGACCGAGCCTGAGAGACTTTTTGATCAGGTACTCACGGGCTCCGCGAGCGCCGAACACAAGGAGATGTTCCGCGCCCAGATGCTGACCGAGATGGCAAGGATGAGCATTGACGACGGACTCGTCATGCAGATTCACCCCGGCAGCTCGCGAAATCACAATCGCCAGCTCTTTGAGCAATATGGCCGCGATGTGGGAGCCGATATTCCTACGCCAACTAACTATGTCGATGCGCTACGACCGTTGCTGGAACGATTCGGGAATGAGCCCAATCTCACGATAATTCTCTTCACGCTCGATGAGTCAACCTACAGTCGGGAACTGGCCCCCTTGGCCGGACACTACCCGTGCCTGCGGTTGGGACCGCCCTGGTGGTTCAACGACAGTCCGGAAGGGATGACTCGGTTTCGAGAGCAGGTGACGGAGACGGCCGGCTTCTATAATACTGTCGGGTTTAACGACGACACCCGCGCCTTCCTCTCTATTCCGGCGCGGCATGATATGGCCCGACGAATGGATTGCGCTTATCTCGCAAGACTAGTAGCCGAGCACCGAATGGATGAGGACGAAGCTTTTGAAGTTGCGCACGATCTCGCGTATCGGCTGGTAAAACAGGCTTACCGGTTGGAGTTGGGTTCATGAGTCTTTACTGTGCCAAGGGAAGTGTTGATAGCGACCTGACTCCGCAGTTGCAGAGCCTGCTGGAGGACAGCCTGCGTAAGCTTGGCGAGCGGAAGCGTGTTCTGGCCGTGCCGCCGGATCAAAGTCGATTCCATTCCCGCGCTGGCGACCTGACTCAACATGCGTGGAAGTACTATGGCGACCAACTGAAAGCGGTTTTGCCGGCTCTCGGTACGCACGCGCCGATGAGACCAGAGCAGATCGCGCGAATGTTCGGCGAGATGCCGACCAGTCTTTTCCAAGTCCACAATTGGCGAACCGATGTCGAGACGCTTGGCGAAGTTCCGGCGGAGTTCATCCACGAACAATCGGAAGGCAGGTTGAATTACGCCTATCCGGCACAGGTGAACCGACTGATCGCTCATGGCGCCTTCGACCTGATCCTGTCGATCGGCCAGGTAGTACCCCATGAAGTGATTGGTATGGCGAACTACAACAAGAACATCCTGGTGGGCACGGGAGGTCGCGAAGGAATCAACCGAAGCCATTACCTGGGAGCGGTGTACGGGATGGAGCGCATCATGGGCCGGGCGGAGAACCCGGTGCGCCGCGTTCTCAATTACGCGTCCGATCATTTCCTCCGAGATCTGCCAATTGTTTACGCGCTCACCGTGATCGGCCGTACCGAGGATGATGGATTAGCCGTGCGCGGGCTGTTCATCGGGGATGACGCCGAATGTTTCCACCGAGCCTCCGAGCTGAGTCTGAAAGTGAATTTCGAAACACTCGACGCGCCAATAAAAAAGGCTGTCGTCTATCTGGATCCGCACGAGTTTCATAGTACGTGGCTTGGCAACAAAGCGGTTTACCGCACCCGCATGGCACTCGCCGACAATGCTGAGCTGATCATCCTGGCGCCGGGGGTGAAGACATTTGGTGAGGATAAGTCGATTGATGCGTTGATACGCAGGTTTGGCTATCACGGAACTCCGGCAACATTGGCTGCAGTGGATCGCAATATGGACCTCGCCAATGACCTGAGTGCTGCGGCGCACCTCATTCATGGATCATCCGAGGGTCGCTTTACAATCCGGTGGTGTCCGGGACACTTAAGTAAGGATGAGGTCGAAGGAGTCGGCTTTGAATATGGCGACTTGAAAGAGATGCTGGCGCGATACAGTCCCGAGAAACTTCGACAGGGCTACAACCGGGTTGAGGGCGAGGATGTGTTTTATATCGGTAATCCGGGACTGGGACTCTGGGCTTCTCGTGACAAGTTGCGCGACGGGAGAACATAAAGACAACGGATGACGACCAATATTTTCAGTCTTGAGAACAAGATCGCGGTTGTAATTGGAGGCACCACAGGAATCGGTCGGCTTTTGAGCCTGGGACTCGCGGATGCTGGGGCCGATGTGATTCCCACAGCACGGCGCAAGGAGCAAGTTGAAGAAACCGCCGCCGAGGTTGAACGGCGAGGTCGCAGAACTTTGCGCGTCTGTTCGGACGTCAGCAATCGCGAATCGGTTGAGCAATTGGCAGCAGCCACGCTTCAGGTGTTCGGCAAGGTCGATATCCTCGTCAACTGTGCTGCAACTATCAAGAAAACTCCAACGCTTACCATGCCTGAAGCGGAATGGACTTCGATACTAGATACCAACCTTACGGGGACACTGCGAACTTGCCAGGTCTTCGGCAAGCACATGCTCGAGCGCGGCTACGGGCGCATCATTAATATCGCTTCGCTCAACAGCTTCGTTGCGCTTAACGAGGTTGCGGCCTATGCCGCGAGCAAGGCTGGCGTCGTCTCGCTGACGCGCTCGCTTGCCGTCGAGTGGTCAAAGAAAGGCGTGACGGTCAACGCCATTGCGCCGGGCGTTTTCCGCACCGCGCTGAATGCAGCGCTGCTGGACGATACGCCGCGGGGGCGAGAATTGCTGGCCAGAACGCCGATGGGCCGCTTCGGTAAAACCGACGAGGTGGTAGGGGCCGCTGTTTACCTTGCCTCCGATGCTGCATCGTTCGTCACTGGCGAGACCATCGTCATCGACGGCGGCATATTGGCAAGCGGTGTCAACCAATAGCGGGTCGATCGCGAAGGAGTTATTGCCATGGAGTTCACTCGTCGGAAGTTGCTCGGCGGCTTGGGTCTGTTAGGGGTTTCAGCCATGATTCCGCCGTTAGCCAAGAAAGCTGCCGCTTCCACGCTCACGGAATCCTCGATGACGAGCGAAGACAACTGTCCATTTCGGCTGGCGGTAATCAACGACGAGATCACGCAAGACTTCGAGAAGGCATGCAAGATCGTGTCCGGCGAGTTCGGGCTGCATTGGATAGAGTTGCGCTCGATGTGGGATAAGAATGTGACCGCGCTCGACGATAAGCAAGTCGAGGACGCGAAGAAGATTCTCGCTGAGCACAAACTACGCGTCACAGATATCGCCAGCCCGCTCTTCAAGACCGATTGGCCCGGCGCTCCGCGGTCGCCATTAAGTGAGACCCGCGACCAGTTCGGCGCCAACTTCGATGCGAACGCGCAAGACAAACTACTCGAGCGCTGTATCTCGCTGGCGAAGACATTCGATACCGATCGGATTCGTTGCTTCGACTTCTGGAGACTGGATGATCAGAAGCCGTACCGGTCGGCTATCAATGCAAAATTGCGCCAGGCTGCAGAGCGCTGTGCGAAAGACAATCTTATTCTTGTGATTGAGAATGAAATGTCCTGCAACACAGCCACGGGTGAGGAATCAGCGGCCCTGCTGGCCGCGATCCCGAATAAGAACTTCATGTTGAACTGGGACCCCGGCAATGCTGCTGCCCTGGGAAGTACTCCCTATCCCACCGGCTATCAGTTGCTTCCTAAGGAACGAATCGGACATTGTCATTGCAAGGATGTGGTGACCAAGCCAGACCATAAGTACGATTGGGCCCCCGTCGGCGTCGGCAGTGTGGATTGGGTTGGACAGTTGAAAGCGTTGCACAGCAGCGGATTCCGTTACGGGTTGAGTCTGGAAACTCATTGGCGAGGAGCCGGTACGCCAGAAGCATCCACTCGGGTCAGCTTCGATGGGCTGAAGAAGGCGCTCACCAAAGCCGGCATCTCCTGCTAATCGCTGAGCGCCGCTTCTAAGGAGTGATTATGGTTACGCGACGGGAGTTTCTTGATGTTCTTGCCGTGAGTGCTGCCGGAGTAGCCCTAGGATCGACTGCTAAGAGCTATGCGCAGATTCTGGGTTCCAACGATCGCCTCAACTTCGCTGTGATCGGCCTGAATGGCCGTGCGTATGCACATCTCGCTTCGCTCAAGGCGAACCGGAGCGCGGCCCGGGTCACGCACGTTTGCGACGTGGACAGCAATATTCTCAACAAGTTTGCGGATACGGCACAGCGCGAGATGGGCGAGGTACCCGCCAGAGACAAAGACTTCCGCCGAATCCTCGAGCAGAAAGACGTCGACGCAATCACGATTGCCACGCCGGAACATTGGCACACCCCAATGGCGATTGCCGGACTGCAGGCGGGTAAGCACGTCTACGTGGAAAAGCCCTGTAGTCACAATCCGGCAGAGGGAGCCATGCTGGTTGAGGCAGAGAAGAAATATCGCAAACTCGTGCAGATGGGCACCCAGCAGCGATCGTCCCCGCACACGATTGAGATCGTCGAAAAGATCCACGGAGGAATTGTTGGCAGGCCATACTTCGGGAAGGCCTGGTACAGCAATGTGCGGAAGTCGATTGGAACGGGCAAAGAGATTCCTGTGCCGCCGCAATTGGATTGGCAGTTATGGCAGGGGCCGGCGCCGCGCCGTCCCTACCGAGACAACGTTCATCCGTATAACTGGCACTGGTTCCGCAACTACGGCACCGGCGAAACCCTCAACAACGGCAC
>Ga0163163_10000989_pt1 | contig 24056 bp, 22 predicted proteins | sample S65metaG_FD_119766 | JGI IMG/M metagenome (GOLD analysis project Ga0163163, IMG submission 119766) | Switchgrass rhizosphere microbial communities from Kellogg Biological Station, Michigan, USA - S6-5 metaG | ecosystem: Host-associated > Plants > Roots > Rhizosphere > Soil | place: USA...
GAGCAACATCGCAAACGAAATTGGAATATCCGCCACGGGCGGATTGCCGGAATGGATATGCCAGACGGCATTCGTCAATCGCTGCTTCTCATCCTCGAGCGTAGCCATCGAGCAACTGCAGATATTCATCCACGTGCCTCGGAATGACATCGAAGTACAGGCGCTTTGCCGTCTTTGGCTCGCGATACATGTACAGCGACAGCGACTCCGGACTGGCATACCGCAGCCATTCATCGATGGTCAGGCCGTTGCCCTTCGACTTTGAAATCTTCTGGCCATTCTCGTCGAGGAAAAGTTCGAAGATGAAACTTTCAGGCGGGGCTCCACCAAGCACCTTGCAGATTTCCACCGAGAGTTTGACCGACTCCATCAGATCTTTTCCGGCCATTTCGTAGTCGACGCCAAGCGACACCCAGCGCATGGCCCAGTCCGGCTTCCACTGCAACTTGCAGTGCCCGCCAGTAACGAGCGTACTCCTTCGCTCTTTTGTCTTCGGATCTTCATAGGTGATGGTGCCGGATTTCAGATCGTGAGCGAGAACCGGAACCTGTAAAACGACGTTCGTTTCCGGATCGATGGGTAGAAATGGAGAATACGTACCCGCCCGTTCCTCACGAAGCGAAGGGATCATGATTGCCATCACCTTGTCGAATCGTTCCAGAATCCGCAGCAACACCGAATCGAAACGACCCGAGGTGTAGCATTGCGTCGACGACATGAATTCATAATCGAACCCAAACGTATCGAGGAATGCCCTCAGTCGCGCGTTATTGTGCTCGCCAAAACTGGGATGCGTGCCAAACGGATCGGGTACACGCGTCAGAGACTTGCCGAGATGCTCCGCCACCATTTCCTTGTTTGGAACATTGTCTGGAACTTTCCGCAGTCCATCCATGTCGTCGGAAAACGCGATCAGGCGGGTTTTCACCGTATCGTCGGTCAATACTCGAAACGCGTGGCGAACCATGGTCGTTCGCGCGACCTCGCCGAATGTGCCGATGTGAGGCAGACCCGAAGGACCATAGCCGGTCTCGAAAACGACTTCGTGCCCGGACGCTTCCGGGGGCAGGCGCTTCAGGCGTGCCAAAACCTTTCGGGCTTCTTCAAATGGCCATGCGTTCGATTGCTCGGCGAGGGCTCTCAGAGCCGCGCCGGTTGCAGTAGTTCCGTTCATGTCAGTCAAGATAGCAAGACTTTATGCCCAGCGCGACATTCCCCTTTGAGCTCGGTACTATGATTTGTAATCTTGTGGGCATCCGGAACGTATCCAGACGAGGAGGACCTGTGAGAAGAATATGGATGCTCCTGCTCCTGATTTTTCCAGCGTCCGTGCTGCTAGCGGATACTCATCGCGTCGGCGCCGACGGGAAGATTGATTTTTCAGCTTTCAAAACGTTTGTGGTTCGTGAGGGTTATCCAACATCCGGACAGCCCAGCTCAGGAAACCAGGGGACGAAACGAACGCCGGATGTCGACCCCAGATTGACTCAGTCCGTGCGTGATGCCTTACGATCGACGTTTTCTTCCAGGGGAATAAAGGAGAATCCCAATTCCGCGGATCTGATTGTGAACTTTAGAATCGAAGTCGCGATGCACTCTAAGGAGGTCACCGGCATTGTCATCGTCGATCTCACCAATACCGCAACGGATACTATAATCTGGCACGGACAATGCATTGACGAGGAGGAGACGTCGGCAAAGGTGGAGAAACATCTGCCAGAAAATGCAAAGAAACTGCTTTCGGAATATCCGCCGAAGAAGAAGAAATAGAGGCAATAACATACTTGGCCAATCAAGCCGATTGCCCCTCCTGGCCAGGAGGGGTGGCTGCGGCGAAGCCGCAGACGGGGTGGTTGTTCAAACTCCATGAAGATGTGTCCGAACACAGTGTTCTGAATTTGGTGATTGATCCACCACCCCGGCGCTTCGCGCCACCCCTCCTGGCCAGGAGGGGCAATCGGCTTGATTTTGCCAAGTACGTTATTGCCCCGTCGGGAGAGGGATTTCTAACGCTCGCTTAGCCGCCGATACCGTCGGCGGTGATGTAGGATTCGAGAGAATTCAGCTGCTGGTGGAGATCGTGGACCTGTTCTTCGAGAAGACTTCGCATGGAAACCATTGCCTGAACCTGCCCCATTTCATCGACAACAGGAAGATGGCGAATGTGATTTTGAACCATGATGCGAAGCGCTTCTTCGCCAGTGGTTCGCTTTTGAATCGCTTGAACCGGAGAAGTCATGACTTCCTCAACCGCCGTCGTCTTCGGGTCGCGTCCCTCCGCAACCACGCGTAACATCACGTCTCGTTCGCTGAAAATGCCTTCAAGGACATTTCCATCCACAACGGCAACGCTGCCCACCTTGGCGCCGGCCATCGCCTGGATGGCATCCAGCACTGATGCCGTTCGGGAAACGGTGACGACGAATCTGCTGAGAATAGCCATAATTTTCCTCCTATATATTTCCGGGGTTATACGAGTTCCGATACACGTTGAACAGAATTGTATAAAGTATCGCGTTCGACCGGTTCACGTCCCGCGTCGCGAATCAGCGTTTCGATCTCGGCCCGAGTCATTCCCCGTTCGGTCGGCGTGCCTGCCCCGTGAATGATGCGTTCTTCAACAATGGTCCCATCCAGATCGTCGGCGCCAAATCTTAACGCAACCTGTGCAAGCTCTGGCGTCAGAGTCACCCAATAGGCTTTGATATGCGGAAAATTATCCAGCATCAGGCGCGAAACCGCGATGGTCTTCAGGTCATCCAGCCCCGTTGTGGGTGGCAGTCTCGCGTAGAACGTATTCTCCGGATGAAACGCCAGCGGAATAAAACACTGGAATCCGTGTGTTTCATCCTGCAGATTGCGCAGTCGAATCAGGTGATCGACGCGTTCGTCGAGAGTTTCAATGTGACCGTAAAGCATCGTCGCATTCGAGCGAATGCCGGCCTTGTGAACTTCACGCGCTACTTCCAGCCAGCGGTTGCCGGACATCTTGTGTCCCGCAATCAAGGGCCTCGCCCGCTCCGCAAATATTTCCGCTCCTCCACCGGGACAGCTGCCCATCCCCGCTTCACGCAAAGTGGAAATCACCCAATCGAGCGGCTTCTTCGTGATCTTTGTGAAGAAATCGAGCTCGACCATCGTGAACGCCTTGAGGTGAATGTGAGGAAACCGTTCCCGCAGGCCGATCAGCAGATCGGTGTAATAGCTGAAAGGAAGGTCGGGGTTGAGCCCGCCAACAATGTGGAACTCCGTGAGCGAGTCCGTGTACTCCCCTTTTGCAAATTTGAATACTTCTTCCAGACGCATCGCGTAACCGCCGGCTTCGCCGGGCTTGCGAGCATACGCACCCTGGCAGAGCTGGCAGTCGATGGCGCAGACATTGGTGTAGTTGGTGTGGCGGTTGACGTTGTAATAGGCGACGTTGCCGTTCAATCGCTCACGCAACTCGTTGGCAGCCCGCGCCAGAGTCATTAGATCCGAACTTCGATATAACGCCACACCGTCTTCGAACGACAGCCGTTCGTTATGGTGAACCTTTTCAGCAATGGAAGACAAGTCGCTCATATGAATGGGAAATTATACTTCAAATCGAGCGGGAGAATAGGGTTCTAGAGGAATTGGGGACGGCCTGCTCATCATAAGGGCCGCCACAATCGATGCCGTAATCGGTGCGAGCAGGATTCCGTTGCGGTAGTGGCCGGTTGCGTAAATCAAACCGTTTCCGGCATGGCCCAGCACCGGCAGTCCATCCGGAGTAGAAGGACGCAACCCCGTCCACATTTCCCTGATGGCGAATTTTGCCGTACAGGAGGAAAGCTGCTGCACGCGTTCCAACAGTCCGCCAATTCCCGACGGCGTGAGACTGCGATCGAATCCAACATCTTCATTCGTCGCGCCAACCACCAGTTCCCCTCCCCTGCGTTGCATCAAATAAGCGTGTTCCCACCGAATCAATCTATGGAACAGCGGAGCGGGAGTAATCAAAGAAAGTATCTGCCCCTTTCGCGGGGTGATGGGCAATCGCGGACACAGGCCCACTATCTCCGAGCTTCGAGCACCGGATGCAATGACGACGGTATCTGCTTTAATCGATCCACTGTCGGTCCGAACACCTTCGACCCGATCGCCCTGCCGGATAATTTCCTGAACGCGCAAACCGTTTCGGATCTCAACCTGCCTCATTTTGCATGCGGACCGCAATGCTTCGACGAGACGGCGCGGAGTGACCTGGTATTCGCCCGGCATGTATACACCTCCGGCAACAGTCAAAGTCAGGTGTGGCTCCATTTGGCGGATCTCTCCGGGTGTCAGTAATTCGGAATCAAACCCGGCCTCCCGCTGCCAGATCATGCGGCTTTTCAAAGCTTCCAGCGATTTCTCCGATGTCGCGAGGTATAGCAGCCCTGGCTCTTCATACTCCGGATCCACACCGGATTGCTCATATAACTGCCCGGCCCAATCGCGATAAAGATGCAGGCTTGCCGCACACAGGTCGAAGAGAGGGTCCTTCTGATCGGCTTCACTTTGTGGCGCCAGCATTCCTGCGGCGGCCCACGACGACGCATCCGTCGGTTCGCCCGGATCCAGCACCAGCACGGATTTGCCCTGGCCGGCGACTGCATGCGCGATCGACAAGCCGATCACGCCGCCACCTACCACAATCATGTCGCGCATCGAGCCATTCTACATGATCTCGGGGCAGCGCCATTCGTGCTACTCTGGTCTTCTCGCCATGAGTATTCGATCTCGACAAACATTTCAGCAACTTGTCACGTTGCCGGATGGAGCAATTCCCCTCGCAGAGGCCGCTTTGCTGATGGCGTGCGAGGAATATCCTCAGCTCACCATCAGTCCGTATCTGGACCAGCTGGATGCTATTGCCGCAAAGGTGAAGAACACCCTGCGCGAGAGCGATACTCCCATGGAGATCGCCCGAAAAATCAGCGTCATTTTGTTTGGTGAGCTGGGTTTTCGTGGAAACACAGAGGACTATTACGATCCGCGCAACAGCTTCTTCAATGACGTTCTTGAGCGCCGCATCGGAATCCCGATCACGCTGTCTGCCGTCTACATGGAAATCGCCCGCCGACTTCCATTTCCGGTTTCCGGCGTCGGAATGCCCGGCCACTTCCTGGTGAAATACAGCGACCGCTCTCTGGAGTTTTTTCTGGATCCGTATAACGGCGGTGAAATACTTTCGCATCAGGATTGTGAGGAAAAGCTCAAACAGCTATATGGCGATTCCCTGAATTTTTCAGAGCAGTTGCTTGATGCCGTCACGCACCGCCAGATCCTGGCAAGGATGCTGAACAATCTGAAGTCCATCTACCTGAAGGGCCACACCTACGATAAGGGACTGGCCATTGTGGACATGATGGTGCTCGTCGATCCGAACGACCCCGAGCAATACCGCGATCGTGGACTGCTTCGTCTGCGGCTTCGGCAGTTTGAGAAGGCGTCACGGGATCTGGAACATTATATAAAGGTCGCGCCAGGTGCCGCGGATCGGACGGATGTCGAGGAACATCTGAATAAACTCAAGCGCATACAGGCCATGATGAATTGATGGCGAAATGATGGCGAACGAAGTTCAATGAATCAGAAACCGAAGGATACCCGCCGCATCGTCGTCAAACTTGGTTCAAATCTCTTCTTCAATCCCGATGGAGAACTGGCGCTGGGCCGCATTGCATCATTAATTGAAGACATTGCCGAAGCACGCCTCTCCGGCCTTCAGATCATCACGGTCTCGTCCGGCGCCGTGGCTCTGGGATCAAACGCCCTGAAGATGAAACCTCAAAGCGCTCTCCTGGCACAGAAGCAGGCTTTTGCAGCGGTAGGACAGAGCCGGCTGATGAGTATCTACGAACAGGGATTTGCGAAGTTCGGGCTCACCGCAGCCCAGGTACTTCTCACTGAAGAAGATTTCTCGAACCGAAAACGCTATCTGAACCTGCGAAACACGCTGATGACGTTGCTGGACATGGGCGTCATCCCCATCATCAATGAAAACGACACCGTGTCCACGAGTGAACTGGAAGTGACGGATCGCAGCGCGAGTTTCAGCGATAACGACAAGCTCAGTGCTCTGGTCATGAGCAAGTTGGAAGCACAGCTTCTGGTGCTTCTATCGGATGTCGATGGGCTGTACACGGATAACCCTCACGACAACCCGGAGGCGCGACGAATCCCTCAGGTTCACGAAATCACTCCCGAAATCGAAGCGCTCGCCGGACGCAAATCCTCGCGCGGCCGCGGCGGGATGGCATCGAAACTTCAGGCAGCGGAAATTGCCATCAATTCCGGAGGCAAGGCGATCATTGCGAATGGAATGACACCGGGAGTTCTGAAACGCATTTTCGCAGGAGAATCGGAAGGAACATTGTTTGCCGGCAAATCCGAAGCGCTCTCCGGTAAGCGGCGATGGATTGCATTCGCATCCTCAGTGGCTGGACGCATTCACATCAATGCGGGCGCACTGGAAGCCATTGCCAGGAAGAATGCGAGCCTTCTCTTTCCAGGGATTACACGCATCGAAAATGATTTCGAGCCCGGAGACGTTGTCGCCATCATCGGCCCTGAAGGATCGGAGATGGCCCGCGGCATTGCCAACTATTCCAGCGCGGACGCGACCAAGCTCATCGGAAAGCAGTCTGCCGACATCGAACGTCTGGCGTCGACAAGAAACTACGATGCGTTCGTGACCCGCGATAACATCGCATTCACGTCGAAAAATCATGACTGAAACACGACAACAGGCCGAACGCGCGAAACAGGCCTACTTCAAACTCCAGACCATGGACCGGACGGCAATACTACGCGACCTGGCAAAGGCTCTTCGCGCAAATGCCGCCATCGTATTTGCAGCGAACACAAAGGACCTTGAGGCGGCGAAAGAAACACTCCCGAAGCCGCTATACAAACGGCTGATTCTCGACGAACCCAAACTTCGCGATGTCATTGACGGCATCGAACAAATCGCTGCGATGGAAGATCAGGTGGGCCGCGTCATGGAAGAGACGGAACTGGACGAAGGTCTTCTCCTGAAAAAAGTCAAAACGCCGATTGGCGTCATTGCAGCCATATTTGAATCCCGTCCAGACGTGGTTCCGCAGATTGCGGCGTTGGCGTTGCGCAGCGGAAACGCGGTGCTGCTCAAGGGAGGAAGCGAAGCCGCTCACACGAATGCGGCGCTGGGCAAGGTGATACGCGACGCACTTTCGCAACACGACATTGCCGATGCCGTGCAGCTGGTATCCACGCGCGAAGAGATCGCCGAACTCCTGAAGATGGACGGCTTGATCAGCCTTGTGGTTCCTCGTGGTTCCAATGAAATGGTGCGCCATATTCAGGAACGCACCCGAATTCCGGTGTTGGGCCACGCGGATGGAATCTGTCATGTATTCATCGACGAATCGGCCGATCTCGAGAAGGCGATACGCATCGCGGTGGATTCGAAGACGCAGTCCCCTTCCGCCTGCAATGCCGTGGAGACGCTCCTGGTTCATCGACGCTTTCCCGGAATGAATGAACTGCTCGGAGCGCTGAAAACGGCCGGCGTGGACCTTCGCATGGAATCGGAGTTTGGCCACGAATTTCTGGACCTCATCCTGTCGGTTCGAACGGTGGAAAACCTGGACGAAGCCATCGAACACATCCGACGTTACGGTTCGTCTCACACGGATTCCATCGTGACTGAAGATGCGGCCAGCGCGGAGCGTTTCCTCAACGAGGTCGATTCGGCCGGCGTCTACTGGAATGCGTCCACGCATTTTGCGGACGGATTCCGTTATGGACTGGGCGCGGAAGTGGGGATCAGTACGAATCGAACCCATGCCCGCGGACCGGTCGGTGTCGATGGACTGATGATCTACAAGTATCAGCTCATCGGTAACGGCCATATCGCTGCAACTTACAAAGGCCAGAATGCGAAACCATTCACGCACCGGCGGCGGGGCTGATTTGGGAGGCGGAGGATTCCTCAACAATTTCCAGGACGGGCAGAAGGTCGATTCTCCCATCTTCACTCCAGAAGATTTTTCCGAGGAACAATTGATGATTCGCGAGCTGGCAAGCCGCTTTGTCCAGGACGAAGTCTTGCCGGAACAGCCGCGAATCGAACAGCAGGAATTTGATGTGACGGTCCGACTTCTCAAGCGTGCCGCGGGACTGGGCCTGCTCGGCATCGAGCTTCCCGATCGTTATGGCGGGGCCGGCATGGACCGCGTGTCCGCAATGATTGTCGCGGAGCAGCTGGCGCGAGTGCTTTCGTTCTCGGTCTCCTGTGGAGGTCAAAGTGGAATCGGTACGCTTCCCATCCTCTACTTCGGAACAGATGAGCTGAGGAACAAGTACCTGCCAAAGCTCTGCACTGCTGAGAAAATATCCGCATACGCATTGTCCGAGGCCGGCAGCGGTTCCGACGCGCTTGGGGCGAAAGCAACTGCAGTGCGCAGCCCGGATGGTTCGCAATGGATATTGAACGGCGAAAAACTGTGGGTGACCAATGCGGCGTTTGCGGACATCTTCATCACCTTTGCGAAAGTGGATGGCAAGCAGTTCAGCTGTTTTCTCGTGGAAAAGAGTTATCCCGGCGTGTCCACCGGCGCCGAAGAACACAAGATGGGACTCAAGGGATCGTCCACGCGACCCGTTGTGCTGGTCGATGTACCGGTGCCCATCGGGAATTTGATTGGAGAGGCCGGGAAGGGCCATGAAGTCGCATTCAATATTCTGAATATCGGAAGAACCAAGCTGGCCGCGGCTGCGGTGGGAGCCAGCAGGACAGCACTCCATGATGCGCTTCAATATTCGAAGCAGCGCATCGCGTTTGGAAAGCCCATTTCCAGCTTTGGAGCGATTCAGCACAAACTGGCGGAGATGGCGATTCGGATCTGGGTCACGGAAGCCATGGTCTACCGCACGGCGAACCTGATGGACCAGGCGATTCAGGACGTCCCTATTGAAGACCGGGCACGTACGATCGCGGCCATGAAGGAATATGCCGTGGAGTGTTCGATCACCAAGGTGTTTGGTTCGGAAACGCTCGACTATGTCGTCGACGAGACCGTTCAGATCTATGGCGGATACGGATTCAGCGCGGAATATCCCGTCGAGCGGTATTACCGGGATTCGCGGGTGAATCGGATTTTTGAAGGAACGAATGAAATCAATCGACTCATGATTTCGGGAATGCTGTTGAAGCGTGTGTCAGAAACATTGGATCTGCCGAAACCGTCGGGCGCTCTTGCCGAGGAAGCAGAAGCGTTGGGGCGATTGAAGAAGGTCTACGCGGTCCTCGCCGCGCCAGTGAGTTCAAACTCAGAGCAGGAAGTCCTGATGCTGCTGGCCGACGTCGCCATTGGCGTCTATGCAGTGGATACTGCATTTCACCGTGCACGAAAGATTGTCGATAGTGGCCGTGATTCTGAAATTGTGGTCGCGATGTTTCGGACGTTTCTGAATGATGAGATTGCGAGGATGACGCATTTGGCACGACAGCTGTTAGCAGCGACGGATGGGGAACGATTTCCCGAAGCGGAGTCGCTGTTGCGCTGGACCCCGGTGAACACTGTGGCAACCCGTCGGCGCATTGCGGGTTATATGTTGAATATTTAGTTATACGCCTCGCCCTGCCCGCGACTTCGATCCCCGGTGGAATACTGGCGCAAGCCACATGAGCCACGCTATTCCAACTGCAATGCAATGTCACTGTTTTCGTGGGACTCGTTATGAGTCACAGCGATACCAGTTTCAAGAGCAACAACCGATTGGAAAGACGTGCCGCGCCTGGATTCAGGTTGCGGGCCGGCCGACGACAATGCTGAACGTTGAAGCGGTTGGCACGATCTCTTCCAGAACAAAGCCCGACTCCTTGAAAAGCGTTTCGAAGTCGGACTTCGTTCGCTCCCGGCCGCTGACGCAGGTCATCATCGTCATGTCCGTCCATTTCCCGAAGTGGAAGTCTGAGTTTTCCGGAATGACCCACTCGATGAGCATGATCCGCGACGTTGGCTTCGTTGCCTTTCGCAACATCTTCAGGATCGATGTGGCCATCGCGTCGTTCCAATCGTGGATGATGTTGCGAAAAATATAGGCGTCGGCGTCCACCGAAATCTTTTCGAAAAAATTCCCGCTCACGCACTCCACGCGGTCGTGCGGAATGGCGCTCGCGACAACGTCGGCTTGATCGAAGAGAACTCCTCGGCACCCGGGGTTTGCATTGAGGATATCGACGAGCTGTGTCCCGATTCCGCCGCCGATATCGGCGATGACGGGATAGCGAGCCCAATTATAGGCTGCGGTAATCGTCGGCGTTGTCGGAAAGGTCACCGAACGCATGGCTTCATTGAAGACTGCCCACTTTCCCGGATTTCTTCGGAATTGCTCCCACAGGTCACAGCCCTGTCTTTCAAACAGAGTGGTCCTTCCGGTTTGCACCGTTGGCAGCATCTCGGCGAATCCTTCCCAATGTCCCCAGCCTGGTGCGTTTATCTGGACCAGCGCCCACAGCGATCCGGGAACATTCTTGCGGAGGCACACGCTCAACGGCGTGTTCTCGAAAATCCTTGGAGACACCTGCTTGAATACTCCAATGGTTTCCAATGCACGCAACAGACGGAAGACATTGTCGGCATCTGCGTGGGTCTGGGATGCAATAGCGTTGGCCGAAAGGGGGCCGTTCGCCAGCACGTCGGCTATTCCGAGCTCGGCAGCCGCGATGAGGCTACGTCCCTGAATCAGGCCCATCAGGATTCCCATGACTTGTTCTTGTGGGGAATGGCGGACAACTTCGGACGTTGCATCGGTTTGTGGCACATGGACTCCTTTGAACGAAAGCTTGCGGCAGGCCCAGGTTGAGCGGGAGCAACACATTCGACCACAGGGTGGAATTTCATGCAAGATGGATATCAATCTGTGGCCGACAGCGACGGAGTCGAGTGTGATCAGGAAAAGATCGTATGCTGGCCGACCCGCTCATCGAATCCCTCTCCCGACGGGAGAGGATGGCGCGAAGCGCCATGTGAGGGGACCGCAGGTTTCATTGAAAACGAAGTAATAAACAGCACATTCCACACCGTCGTCGATGGAAATACGAAGGGCGAACAATCCGAGGCCAAACATTTGCCGATCCGAGCTTTCGCTGGGGCCGCAGGGTTGCGCTCAAGTTTCTTTTCCCGGCCTTGAGTCACGACCCCAATTGTCTGGTGCGATTCGAACGAGAGGCTCGCATCCTGGCGACGTTGAATCATCCCAACATTGCAGCCATTGATGGACTGGAAGAATTATAGATACCTGGACAACAGCGGAGCATGAAGTGAAGGCGCGCCGGGTGTGGCTCAATTAGAAGATTCAGGAGTCCCCGGATCCCCTCCCGGTGCGCTTGTCAGCAGGTTTTACTGGACCGCGACATCTATTTTATGATCTCGACCGTCTGCGGCGTCGCTGCAGCGATTACCCTCCTATCCAGGAGGGGTAATCGCTGCAAAGCCGAATTCCCTCAGATCAGCGACAGCCCGTGTACAACAAACAGTCCCGCGAGCACAACGGCCAATACGCTCCAGACCACACCCACGACGTGGATGTATTTGGTCAGCATGTTGACCTTTTGCCGGATCACGGCCTGTTCCCGGTCCAGATGCGCTTCCGCGTCATCCAGAACCAGATGATCATCTTCCTTCATGTCCATAAAGCTGCGCCAGACCAGCATTGCGATTGCAATCGCAGTGACGGCGATTTCGACGAACAGCAGATTCGTGAGAGTTCCGACCATTGGACCTCCTAAGACGAAGCGTTCAGTTCGGTTTTCGGGACGGTTGGGCTATTTATCCTCTTCGAAGAGGGCCTTGTCAAGAAATTGAAGGCGGTTATTGACCGAAGAGTCCGAGCTTGTAGCGGCCGGAATTGAAAACCGTATACCCTCTGGCGCTCGTATAGTAGCTGCGGATCTCGATCACGTAGGAACCGGGCGGCAATGCGAGAATCGGAATCGACTCGCCCTGACCGCTTCGGCCGGAATCCGATTTGGTCAGCTGCCTGCCATTGGAATCATAGAGAAACAAATCCAGATCGTTCAAAGCCGGAGTGCCAAAGGTACCCGGCGCGACCGAAAGCTGAATTCCCAGCGGCCCGCCGTTCGTGGTGAAGATGAAGAAATGAGACGACTGAGCGAGGTTTGTTCTCCTTGTCGAAAATGAATCCAGTTCCCCGGAACGTACCGAATTCATCGCAATGAAACTCGGGAAAGGCTTCGTGACGCTGGGAATTTCACCGGGCTGGAAATCAATCGCCTGGGACTGAGCCATACGCTGTATCGCATCGGACGCAAGCGGATTCCGGGCGACAAGGTGATCCAGGAAATTCTGCATGTAGACAAAGTGATTGCTTTCCAGATCCGTAAACGCCGTCCACATCTGAGAGAAATCGAATTGGGCCAGATCCCCGGGTTCGTTCCTCCCATCATAAAAATCCCAGAGCAGCGCCTGGACCGACGTCTCGCTGCCAAATCCTGTCCAGCTACCCGCGGGATAGTTGTCTTCAAGATCGAATCGGAGAACATTGGAGCCGCCAGGACCTGAAGAATCCCGATAGACCGAATCCATCCGCACGGCGGCTGAAAAGAAGTTGGCCCAACCTTCAGACCATGCCACGCGCGGGTCCAGATTGTCTCCAGGACGGTGCGCACCGCCGATGGAGTCATCCCGCGAGAATTTGGCGGCCAGCATGTGGGCATATTCATGGATCAGGACCGAATCGTCGTATTCATCGGAGTCGGTGTTGCGGTCACCAAGGATATAGGCTGTGCTGCTGGTGAGACTGAAGAACGTCGTCCCGATTAGTCCATCCTTAGGGCTGATGATTCCGGCCTGTTTCTGGTTTCTTTCACTCCAGAAAATGACAAACGGAAACGCCTGGAATTGCGGATCGGCGGCATGAACGAAATCATTGGCGCGCTGTATCTGTTCCAGGATATTGAATGCTCCCGATTTGCGGTTCTTGTCGGAAAGCGACACCCTCCATGGTCGTTCCCGCATATCGATGTCCGCGGATGAGATGTAGTAGAACTGGCTGCCATTGGTATTGTCTTCAACCTTAAGATCCACCGAGCTCAGCCGGCTCACGACCCGGATGACCAGGTCGGTCGCGTCTGGTGGAACCGCAACAGCGAACTCGCCGCTGTTGTCGGTGTAGGATCTGGAAATGAACCGTCCTGCTTCGTACACTTCAATTCTCGCATTCCGGATGGGCTTCTGCGAAGTCCGTTCGGTGTCCAGCCCGATGTCGGTTACTTCCAGTTTCTGGTACGTCGCACTACCGAAGAGGAGATCCGTCAAACTCCCAGCCAAGTCCATGACCAGAATTCGGGAAGCAAGAGACTCCTGGGCACCATTTCGCAATCTGCAGTCGACGAATCCAGGCTCCATCTGTGGAAGGGAGAACGTCAAGGATAAGGTACCGTTTGGAGCGGCGTCCGGAGTGATCTGAAGATTCTCAGCGGGTTTCCCACCACACACCACAACGGTGGTGTCGCCGATGTTCCTGGCGTGTCCCACAAGGATATCGCCCGAATGAATATCATCGGAAGTGGCGCCGCTAAGATTTCCGATCCAGATTGGCGAAGACGGTCGCGGGTTCGGTGACGATTGTGCCAGTGCGGCTTCGGCCAAAATGAGCGAGGCTATGAGTACGGATGCGACGCTGCCCAGTTTGCGAAAATTAAATGCGCCTGTGCTCAAAAATGTCGACCTAAGTGTCTGAAAGAGAACTGTAACAAGGCCCGACTACGTGTTAGGAAAGTAGCCTACCATCGATGACCGCCCGCACGGCATCGATATTCGACGAGACTTCGATTGGAAGGTTTCTAAAAGAAGTGTCTCCCCCTTGAAGCTGCCCCTGGTGGAACCGCAGCTTGAAGTCCACGAACTTCAGACCATGCGCCGTACTGACAATGACGACTCGCGAGCCCTTTTGGATGACACCTTTTTTTGCGAGCTTCATGGTCACGGCCAGCGCGACTCCGGTCTGAGGATCGTTGAAGAAGCCGAACCGATCCACCTGCGCCGTTGCATTTGCGAGTTCTTCTTCCGATGCCTGGTCGACGATGCCATTAGTCGCCCGAAGGCCCTTAACGGCCTTGTAAAAGCTGACCGGGTTGCCGATCTGAATTGCTGTCGCCAGTGTTGAACCGGCGACTATCGGTTCGAACGATTCGAAATTCTTCAAATAGGCACGGTACAGCGGATTGGCCTGTTGCGCCTGCGCGCACACCAGCCGGGGCAGGCGATCAATCAGCCCAAGATCTTTCATGAGCAGGAAGCCGTTGGCGATCGCAGAAATATTTCCGAGATTTCCGCCGGGAATCACAATGAAGTCCGGAATCTCCCATCCCAGCTGCTGTGCAATTTCCAGACTGATGGTCTTCTGGCCTTCAACCCGGAGCGAGTTCATGGAATTTGCCAGATAGATCGAACCATCCCGCGTGATCTGCTCGACGATCTTCATGCAGCCGTCAAAGTCGGTATCCAGCGAAACCGTGATCGCGCCATTGGCGAGCGGCTGAATCAATTGAGCGATGGAAACCTTGTCTTTGGGAAGAAACACAATCGAAGGAATTCCGGCCGCCGCGCAGTATGCGGACAGAGCGGCAGACGTATCTCCGGTCGACGCGCAGGCAACGGCGCGAATCTTCGATCGGATCTGGTTCACCATGGATACCAGAACCGTCATGCCAAGATCCTTGAACGATCCCGTGTGCGACGTTCCGCATTGCTTGATGTGAACGCTTTCGACACCCAGCGTTCGGGCAAACGCGTCGGAGCGGATCAGCGGCGAATTCCCTTCCCCCAGCGAAACGATGCTCTCATCCCGCAGTTCCGGAAGGACCATCTCCTTCTTGGACCAGACCCCGCTTTGTCTGCCCAGACGCGAATCCAGCAGCGATCGCCACTCCGCGGCCGATTTCTCCTTAAGGGCAGCAGTGTCATGCCGCACTTCCAGCAGTCCGCCGCATTCTTCGCAGCGATAGACAATCTCCTCAAGGGAATGGCGAACGTTACATCCTGAAAAGCATTGAAACCAGGCACGGTACTTCATCATTGTGGTTTGAGATATAGCATGACGGCGAATTAGGTCGCCGCCTGGACGGGATGCATGACCGGGACTGCGAATGCCAGAGCCAGCAATTCCTCGGTTGTCCGAATGTAGTAAATCGTCAGATCGTTGAGAAGCTCGGGTTGGATGTCTTCCTTCACGTTCTTCTCGTTCTGCTGGGGCAATATGAGCTCACGAATACCCGCACGCCGTGCCGCAAGTACCTTTTCCTTGATTCCACCGACGGGAAGGACATGGCCACTCAAGGTGATCTCGCCGGTCATGGCGAGATATGGTTTGACGGGCGTTTTTGTCAATGCTGAGACCAGTGCGGTCACCATCGTCACACCGGCCGATGGACCATCTTTTGGTATCGATCCGGCCGGGACGTGGATGTGCACATCGGTGTCTTTGTAGAAATCCGGATCGAGGCCGAGGGGACCCGAGGCGGACCGGACCCAGGTCAATGCCGCCTTCGTCGATTCCTGCATAACGTCGCCAATTTGACCGGTCACGGTCAGGTGACGTCCGCCTTTTGAAATATTGGCTTCGACGAAGAGAATGTCGCCGCCAACCGGAGTCCATGCCAGTCCGATCACAACGCCAGGTCGCTTCACACGCTCTTCCACTTCTTCCGCAAGCCGGTACTTCTGAAGGCCGAGGAACTCCTCGACAACATCGCGTGTGACGACCAGCTTTTCCGTTTTGCCTTCAAGGAATCGTCGAGCCTGCTTCCGGCAAATGCCGGAGATTTCGCGCTCGAGATTACGAACGCCGGTTTCCCGCGTATAGTGCCGCACGATCATGTTGAGTGCGTCGTCTTCGAATTCAATCTGTTCGGCATTCAATCCGTTGTTGTCGATTCCACGGGGAACCAGATACCGGCGGGCAATCTGCAGTTTCTCCTCTTCGGTATATCCTGGAAGTTCGATGACCTCCATACGATCGCGGAGAGCCGAAGGAATCGGATCCAGCACATTCGCAGTTGTAATGAAGAACACACGCGACAGGTCGAATGCGACATCCAGGTAGTGATCGCGGAAAGCATTGTTCTGCTCGGGATCCAGAACTTCCAGCAAGGCCGATGCGGGGTCACCTCGAAAATCCGAGCCCAGCTTGTCGATTTCATCCAGCATGAATACCGGATCACGTGAACCGGCGCGACGGATGTTTTGGATCATCTGGCCTGGCAGGGCGCCGATGTAAGTCCGGCGATGTCCTCGGATTTCCGCTTCATCGCGCATCCCGCCGAGAGAGATGCGAACGAATTTGCGTCCCATTGCTTCCGCAATGGATCTACCCAGCGAGGTCTTCCCGACTCCCGGCGGCCCGACAAAACAAAGTATGGGAGCTTTGCCGGCAGGCTTCAGCTCGAGAACGGCAAGATGCTCGAGAATCCGCTCCTTGATTTTTTCGAGATCGTAGTGATCGCGCTGAAGTATTTCCCGCGCATGAACGATGTCGATCTTTTCCGTCGTCAGCACTGTCCATGGCAGGGTCACCAGCCAATCCAGATAGGTTCGGCTGACGGTATATTCCGCGGCGGCCGGATTCATGCGGGAGAGGCGTCCCAACTCCCGGTCGGCCTCCTTCCGCGCTTCCTCTGTCATTCCCGACGCTTCGACCTGACTGCGCAGTTCTTCGACTTCGCGCTGGGTGTCGTCAGTCTCACCCAGCTCACGTTGAATTGCCCTCAGCTGCTCTCGGAGGAAATATTCGCGCTGGCTCTTGCCCACTTCCTCCTGCACCTGGTTCTGGATCTTGCTGCGAAGTTCAAGAACTTCAAGCTCCTTGATCAGCTCGGTATTCAGATACTCCAGGCGTTTCCTGACGGAAATCTGTTCCAGGACCAGCTGCTTGGATACGATCGAAAGATTCGGAAGATTGGAAGCAACATAGTCGGCCATGCGGCCGGCCTGTTCAATATTGATGACGATGGATTGAAGATCGTCCGGCAATTGGGGAGACAGCTTGACGATTTTTTCAAACTGATTCAGCACCGAACGGCGCAGGGCCTGGAAGTCGACGGAAGCTTCCTCTTCTTCGTTCTCGTCGGGAATGGGCCGGATGCGGGCACGGAGATACGGTTCAAACTGCCGAAACTCTTCGATACGGACTCGCGATACTCCCATGATGATGACAAACAGATTCCCCTCGGGCGTCTTCATGGCCCGGTGAACCATGCTGACAGTTCCAATATCGTAGAGATCCGCTGGAGATGGAGAGTCGACGAGCTTATCGCGCTGAGTCAGTACAACAAGCATTCCATCGTGCTGCTGCACATCATTGATAAGTTTTACGGAACTCGCGCGCCCGACGGTCAGCGGGATGACGGCGTTTGGGAAAATGACGGCATCACGGACCGGCAGGATGGGAAGCTCGTCGGGAATGGTCTGTATCCGCTGATTAAATTCCTCGCTGCCTTCGAATCCCCGTTTCATTCCTTCTCCCCAGAATCATCGTGCACGAATTATTGTAGCGAGTAATTCGCCTGCCGCCGCAAAGAAGATGTTTCAGGCGAATCCCTCTCCCGAGGAGAGGCATTCACTTACTTGGCAAATTAATCTCGGAGGCAAAGCTGTAGGGGCGGTCTGTGACCGCCCAAAGACCTTGAGGACGAGACATCGCGGGCGGTCCTAGACCGCCCCTACAATAGAGGAAGCAGATTTGCCCGAAACATCTTCCCCGAAACGTCTGTGTTAGAATCCGCGCGTGACCGACAGCCCCGAAAGTAAAGCGTTCCAGTGGAAGGTCGCGTTCATCCTTTTCGGCGTTCTTTTCCTTGGAGTGTCGGACACTCAGCTCGTTCCCCTTCTGCTTTCATCCATTGCGAGGGAATTCCAGACCACTCCGGGCCGCACGGGAATCATCGTCGCAAGCTATTCGCTCGCCGCAGCCGCATTCGCACTCTTTGCCGGGCCGCTGTCCGATCGGATTGGCCGGAAACGCGTACTCCTCGGAGGACTCGTTCTCTTCACCGCGGCATCGTTCTCCACATTCCATGTTTCCAGCCTGAATGAACTTGTCGTTGTGCGCATGCTCACCGGGTTTGCCGCAGGAACCTTATCGACGTGCGCATTGTCGTTTGCCGGAGACCACTATGCCTATGCCCATCGAGGGCGTGCCATGGGCGTGATCTCGATGGCGTACTTCCTGGCCTTCGTCGTCGGCGTCGGTCCCGGGAGCATTGCAATAAAACTCTGGGGATGGCGTTCGGTATTTATCGCTCTGGCTGCAATCAGCATCGCCATACTTGCAATCGTACTGACCGGTCTTCCCAGAGACGGCCGCCGCACGGCTGTTCGATTTTCCGCAGCCAGTCTTGCCAGTCACTTCAGGAAGTCGGACCGACTGGCCGGCATGGTCGCCGCCTTTCTGACTTCCGGCGGTCTTGTGGGTTTCCTGACGTACTTCGCCGCATGGCTTCAAACCGGCAAAGGAATCAGCATCGAAAAAATCGGACTTCTGATCATGGTTTCGGGAATCGCTGCGGCGACGGCGTCGCCGTTGTCGGGATGGCTGTCGGATCACGCGGGAAAAACGAAAGTCATCATCGGGGCGAACCTGATCCTCGCCCTCGTTTTCCTTGGCGTTGCACGACTCGACTGGAGCTGGCCATTGTGGGTGACGATGGCGATCCTGAGCGTTTGCGCTTCCGCACGCCAGGCTCCGCTCCATGCCATCACGACGGAGATCGTTGGCGCCGAGATTCGTGGTGAATACACCGCCGTTCGAAACGCGTCATCCCAGCTCGGAATCGCGGTTGCGGCAACGCTTTCGGCCTATGCTTTTGATTCCTACGGATTCTCCGGCGTCAGCAATTTAGCCGCCCTCATGACACTGATGATCCCCCTCTGTTTTTTCTGGCTCCGCGAGTGATATTCTTGGCGGGGGAATATGCAATGAAGAGCCTAATTAAAGTTGCCATCCTGACTTCGGTCACCACAGCAGCGCTGATTTACGTCCTTCTGGAATGGCGCCCGCTTGGCGACCTTCGGAGTTCTCCAGTGGTGACCTGGGCATCGTCTTCTTCCAGTTCGAGCAGCTCCAGTTCCACCGCCAGCCCAGCCCCGGTGCCGAAAGGCGGCCGAGTCCCGATCAGCGAAGACGAACTGAATAACATCGAGGTGTATCAAAAGACGAACACCGGTGTGGTGAACATCACTTCGGCATCAGTAGCCTATGACATCTTCTACCGGCCAATCCCGCAATCTGGAGTCGGTTCCGGCGTCATCATTGATAATCTGGGCCACATCGTCACGAACCATCATGTCATTCAGGACGCCGATCAATTGGAAGTTACACTCGCCGACAAGAGCACTTACAGTGCAAGAGTCATTGGCGATGATCCCGACAATGATCTCGCGGTGGTTCAGATCAACGCGCCCAAAGACAAACTCTCGTGGATTCCAATGGCCGCCTCCTCCAAAGACCTGCAGGTTGGACAAAAGGTTCTTGCCATTGGCAACCCGTACCGGTTGGATCGAACGCTCACGACGGGAATCATTAGTTCTCTTGGGCGAACTATCCCAACCGATAACGGCAGAAGGATTGAAGGTGTCATTCAGACCGATGCGGCGATTAACCCTGGCAATTCCGGCGGCCCGTTGCTCAATACCAGCGGTGAAGTTATCGGAATCAATTCCGCCATCGTGGGTAGCGCGAATGGAGGAAACGTAGGCATTGGATTCGCAATCCCGGTGGATACCGTGCACCGCATCGCCGATGACTTGATCAAGTACGGGTATGTGCGCCGGCCTTACCTGGGAGTCGAAGCCATTCAGCTTTCGGACTATCCCGGTGACGCGGCAAAGCTTGGTATCGAACCCAAAGGTCTTCTCGTATATTCGGTCACACAGGGATCGCCTGCGGCCCTTGCCGGAATCAAACCTGCACAGGTCGGCATCTTTCGAGGCCGTCAGGCCCTTGCTGGCGGTGACGTCATTATTGCGTTTGATAACAAGGAAGTGAACTCATCCGCCGATTTGGCATCGGTGATTGACCGGCATAAGGCCGGTGAGCGCGTCTCGATAACGGTTCTCCGCGGCAATCAGAAAGTTCAAGTGCCTGTCACCCTTCAGGAAGCTCCCCACAGCACCCGATGAACATCCTCCAGTTCTTCCGGACGCGGGAGTGGGTATTCATCCGAAGACTCGTGCTGATCGGCCTGATTGTATTCCTGGCCTATCGCACCTGGGGCGGTTCCCTGCTGACGCCATTTCAATCGGCAAACGCGTCGCGCGATATCGTCATTACGAAATCCGAATTTCGGCCAGATGTTCCCAGCTCCAAACCCGCGTGGATCATTGGGGTTCGAAATAACAGTTCACGTTTTGGATACGAACTCATTCAACTCGAAGCCACATACCTGGATGCATCCGGGGCCGTCCTGCAAAAGGACACAATGACGCTTCATCAGAAACTGGTGCCCGGGCAGGAGGAAGTGATCGGAAGCACAGACATTCATGAGCGCCCCGGAGCAACGAATGGCCAGCTGAAGATTGTTTCGGCAACAACCCTGAAATGATCGAAACCCAATGATCATCGAAACATTTCCAGTGGGCCCTCTTCAATGCAACTGCACCATTCTCGGCGACGAGACTAGCCGCGAGGCCATGGTGATCGATCCGGGTGGTGATCCCGGCCAGATTCTGGCGAAACTCGACCAGTACGGGCTCTCACTGAAACAAATCGTCTGCACTCACACCCACATCGATCATGTCGGGGCTATTTATGAACTGCAGCAGCGTACGGGAACTCCCGCTGCCATCCACAAGGCGGATATGTTTCTCTTCGAACATCTCAGCATTCAGGCACAATTGCTGAACATCGATGAGCCAAAGCCCGGCAGCATCGATTCGTTTTTGAACGATGGCCAGGCCATCGCATGTTCGGGTGTTGAAATTGGTGTAATCCATACTCCCGGACACACACAAGGCAGCACGACCTTCCTGCTGAACGGAGATCGCAGGATTCTATTTGCAGGGGACACTCTTTTCATGAATGGTATCGGCCGTACCGATTTGTGGGGCGGCTCCCAATCTGAACTACTTTCGTCGATTGAAAACCGTTTGATGACTTTCGATGACGACACCATGGTGGTTGCGGGACATGGACGATCGACAACCATCGGCCATGAACGCCGGCACAATCCGTTCTTGAGGTAATTGGTCATGCAGGATAGATTTCCGGCGATACGAGTGACGATGCTTCCCAAGGATACCAATGCCTATGGCACTATCTTTGGCGGGGTCATCCTCAGTTACATCGATCTCGCTGGCGGCATTGAGGTCATGCGGCATCACAACGAACGTTTCGTCACCAAATCGATGCGCGAAGTTGTTTTTGTGGCGCCGGTGTTTCTCGGAGACCTGGTGACGTTCTATACGCGGACTACACATATCGGAACCACGTCGATTTGTATCGAGGTCGAGGTGGAAGTTGAACGCCTGGGTCTAAAGGGAAACCGGGAAGTTGTAAAAGTAACCGAAGCCGAAGTCGTTTATGTCGCCGTAGACAACTCCGGGCATCCAACACCAATAAAAAAATGACAGAATCTCCCGTCTTCATCATCGACGCCATGAATTACATTTTCCGCGCATTTCACGGTTTGCCGGAAAGTATCGTCTCGCCGAAGGGTGTGCCGACTAACGCGGTGCTGGGATACACGAGAACGCTGCTGCGCATCATCAAGGAGAGAAAACCCGTTTACATGGCGGCCGCGTTTGAGACCGGCTCGTCGTTCCGCACGCAGATGTTCGAGCAGTACAAGGCCAACCGCACGGAGACGCCACCGGGGCTGATCCCCCAATTCGATTTCTGCCGCAGGATTACCGCAGCGATGGGTGTGCCGATTTATGAATCCGACGACTTCGAGGCCGACGATATCATCGGTACGATTGCAGAGCGCATGCGCCTGCAGGGACATTCCGCAGTGATCGTGACCGGAGACAAGGACATGTCTCAGCTCGTGTGCGACGAAATCCACGTCTACGATCTTGCCAATGATCTCTGGCTCGACGAAGATGGCGTTCGGGTGAAGTTTGGAGTATCGCCGTCACAAATTCCAGACATGCTCGCCCTTCACGGAGACTCGGTGGACAATATTCCCGGTATTCCCGGCGTCGGCCCGAAAACGGCCCAGATTATTCTTCGTGTTTGTACCGGCGTCGAAGACATGGCGGGCCTCACCGAAAGGCTGGGTTCTGCACCCATGCGCGGCCGCGATCGCATCGTGGCTCATATTCGCGACAATATGGATTCGATTCGAATGAGCCGGAAACTTGCCACGATCTGCTGCGAAGTTCCCATTGAAGTGGAGCCACGCGGGTTGCGTTACCGGAGAGGCGACCGCAAAGCGCTCGTGGATCTTTGCCAGGAACTGGGTTTTCACCGCGTTCTGGAAGAAATCCCAATGGCGCTTGCGCAACAGTCGCTGTTCTAAATCTAAGAGCCCTTTACAATCTTTTTCACGCCGGAACTCAGAGGAAAGGACACATAAATATTCCCGTCGCGATCCAGCGTCATTCCGTGCGGGCGGCCACCGACGCTTCGGATGACATCGACGACTTTGCCGTTTTTCACAACGCTGATTGCCTCGGCGTCGACATGGGAGATGTAGAGCGTATCGTCGGACGTAATGTACATGGCGCCACGGGGCTTGGCGATGAATTCGTTCCACTGTTCTAGAAACTTGCCGGCCTGATCGAATACCTGCACGCGATTGTTTTCGGCATCGGCTACGATGATGCGGTTCTTCGAATCCACAACCACGGCATGAGGAAGATTGAACTGGCCAGGCTCCGCCCCTTTGACTCCACCGATGATCTTGATGAACGTTCCGTCCTTTGAAAATTGAACGACACGGGAATTGCGATAACCGTCGGCAACAAAAATATCTCCATTCGATGCCACAAACGCGTCGGCAGGACCGTCAAAGGCGTCCTGAGATTTGTTGTCTCCGGTGACACCCTTTCGCCCGAGAGTCATCAACAGCATTCCGTCCTGCGAGAATTTCTGAACGAAGTTATCCGAGTTGTCGGTAATCCAGATAAACCCATCGCGATCCACTCGAACGCCATGCGCGAGTTTGTATGGTGTGTCTCCCCATGACTTCACAAACGACCCATCGGGATTGAAGACAAAGAATGATGGCAATGTGCGGCGAAAAACGATGATCTGTCCTTGCGCCGACGTCGCAACCTGCGATGGACTGCCCCATGCCGCCCCGGCTGGCAGTTGTCCCCACGAATCCAGAACCTGCCATTTCGAAGTGCTGACGATATTCGTCTGTGCAAGCATTCCGGTTGCGAGTCCACAAAGAAGCAGTAAGCTGACGATCGCTTTCATGACATTCCTCCCACAAGTCGGCAAATCATTGGCGAAACGCTAACGCGAGCACATGATTCCGTCAATCGCTATCCGGCAACACTCTTTATTGAAGAATTTCCTTTACGCGCCCAACCACTCCGCCATCGAGCATCACTTTGATGCCATGCGGATGAGTTGGAGAGCTTGTCAGCAGTTTCTGAACGATGCCTTCGGTCAATTGTCCGGTTCGCTGATTCTGTTTCTCCACAACCCGGACCTTCCGGCCCGGCCAGATATTGGCTCGTATTTGACCGTTCATGCCGGCTGCACCGGCTGAAGATCGATTCGGGAAAGCTCGCTAAGCAACAGCGAATGGGCACCTTCGAGATAGGCGGTATCCTTCGATTCCAGCGTCAGCTTGATGGAGTAGTCCGGCTTCGTAAAATATGGATAAGACCCCAGCTGTAAATCCGGAAATTTCTCGAGAATAAAATGAAGGATCCGGGCAATCTGGCCTTCGTCCGCCTGCAGGTAGACCTCCAGAAGGTGGTAAGGAGCTTCTCGAAACATTTCCCGGATTTTCGTGAACTTCCGCTGCAGTATCTCGGGGACGCCAGGAAAGATGTACACGTTTTTCACAACAACAACCGGAAACC